>Ga0247722_10000075_pt1 | contig 60474 bp, 43 predicted proteins | sample MSEWelMarce3H_FC_FD_189094 | JGI IMG/M metagenome (GOLD analysis project Ga0247722, IMG submission 189094) | Subsurface sediment microbial communities from gas well in West Virginia, United States - MSEEL Well Study Marcellus 3H_FC | ecosystem: Environmental > Terrestrial > Deep subsurface >...
CGGGTTTTTGAGGCGAATAGCTGGCTATTCAACGAGAAAATGCGTGAAATATGGCCAAATCCGGCTTTTCCGTAGTAGATCAGTCTTAAGTCCGACAGGCTGCTAGCCCACAAAAAACCCCTCGCATTGACTACCGCGCAAGATTTTAAGTAAACTCGTAAGCTAAGCAGTGCGCCACGCCCCTCAGAGCACCCACCCCTCATTTTTACAGATTCCGCCATGACACTTGCCACAACCCTAAACGGTGCAGCTCTTTCCGCTAGCTTGATAATGGCTATCGGCGCTCAAAACACTTTTGTGCTACGCCAAGGCCTTACTCGCCAGCATGTTTTCTTAACCGCACTAATGTGCACGCTTTGCGACTTACTTTTAATGTCGCTCGGCGTTGCAGGAATGGGGCGATTATTAGCCGCCATGCCCGATTTACAACGATGGATGGCTGTTTTTGGCACAGCTTTTGTGCTTTGGTATGGCTTTAATGCTTTTAAAAATGCACTGCACCCCAGCACGCTGAATGACGATCACCGCGAGCGCGCTTTTGGTACGCCAAGCAAAGTCATTTTGGCAGGGCTGGCCTTTTCGTTTCTTAATCCTCACTCTCTACTCGACACCGTGGTGCTCGTTGGCTCAATTGGAGCTCAACAAGCCGCCAGTGAACGACCATTTTTTGTCATAGGTGCTGTCGGTTTTTCTGCGATATGGTTTTTCTCTTTAGCCTACGGCTCTAGCAAGCTGAGCCATTTATTTAGCAGCCCTAAAGCTTGGCGTATTCTTGATATCGCCATTGGCTTTATGATGCTAGCAATCGCCTATTCACTGATAAAAATGACGGGTTTTTTCTAAAAATAGCAATAAAAAAACGGGGCTGACTAAAAATTAATCAGCCCATCCTAGCCTTGCAAAATCAATAACTTATACGACTTACCCACAACTCACACACCGGACTATCCCCTCATCTTGTGAGGGATTCATCCAGAACAGCACTCAAACTTTACTCCCAGCCACAAAATAGCGATTACGCCCCAAATGCTTGGCTTGATAAAGCGCCTGATCGGCCGCCTCCACAAGGCAATAAGAATCAACACCCAGCAATGGCAACATTACTGCAATACCCGCACTCATCGTGACCACTTTTGCGGCATCCGAGGACTCATGTGTAATTTTCAAATTACGAATTTGGTTTAGCACCACTTCAACCACCTGAATGGCACCGTCTTGATCAGTATTTGGCAGCACCAGTACAAACTCCTCACCCCCATAACGCGCAACAAAATCACCAGGGCGATGCAATGCAGAGGCTAATGCCGCGCTCACTTGTTTTAAGCATTCATCGCCAGCCTGATGACCAAAATGATCGTTATATCGCTTAAAGTAATCCACATCGAGCATCACTAAAGCAAGGTATGCGCCACTTCTTGCTGACCTTGCCCATTCTTGTGCCAATGTTTGATCAAACAAGCGCCGATTGGCCAACCCCGTTAAACCATCCATATGCGCCAATCTGGATAACTCAGAATTTGCACATGACAGCTGCTCATGACTGGCACTTAAACTCACCTGCAAAGACTCTAGCTCTTCAATAGTATCTTGCATTTTCTTCTCATCTAGCTTGTGCTGGGTAAGATCATGCAAGGTGGCGATATAAACCCTCTCCCCTTCCACCTCTACCACAGCCAGAGCCATATCCATCACCATTTCATCGCCATATTTATTCACCGCAACCACTTCACTTACTCGCCGTGTATCTACACCTAAACGTACAAACAACTCTTTGGCCACACCACGCTTACTATTGATTTCACCCAAGCGAGGAAACAAAGCACTTAAAGAACGCCCCTTAAGCTGATCAAAAGCAAACAACCTTAGCGCAGCAGGATTGGCATCCCTAATAACGCCATCAAAACCCATCATCAAGACACTATCATGCAGGCTACCTAAAATAGCGGAGGTGCGTGATTCGCTTTGCTGCAACTTGATTTCCGCCAGCTTTCTAATGCTAATATCATTGGCAATTCCCATATAGCCAGTGATTTCTCCGCGCAGATCACGGACCACATTCATGGTTAGCTCAACAGGAAAACTATGTCCATCGCGATGCTGGTAAATCCAATCTCTTTGTATATATCGCTTTGCTTGCTGAGCAAATGCATCAAAATATGCATTGGGCTCCTCCCCTATTTCCCTACAGAAATCAGCAAGTAGATCTGCCACCGCAGCCGATTGGTGAAAAAGCGCTGGCTTTTCTTTAGCAATTAATTCATCAGCTTGATAGCCCAGCATATTTTCGGCGGCTCGGTTAAATAAACGAATGGTGTTATTCAGGTCCGTCACAATAATGGCAGACCCAGCCGAATCTAAAATTGCTTTTTGCAAATCGCTATACGCGGCAATCGCCAAATCTGATTTTTTTCGCTGGCTTACATCCGTAATGGTAAAGACCACACCATTTGAAACTGCAACAATTTGATAATTAAACCACGATCCATAAAAAAATGGATTAAGGCTAAACTCCTCACTCATTATCGTTTTTTTATTTAAAAAAACATCACAAAATATGGGATATAAGTGGGAGGAATTAATTCTATTTAATGCATCCATTAACAATAAACCTGATGCATTTTGTTTTTTTATATCAAAATAATCGAACCCCTTTGGATTAACATCGATAATTTGAAAATTTTTTACATTCCAACTTTCGTCTTTGATTACTTCTAAAACATAAATCGCACTTAAACTAGATTGAGTCGCCGCTTTAAATAACTCTTCACTTCGCAGCAGAGCTAATTTAGTTTTAGAGGCGAGAGTAACGTCATGCAAAACACTAACTGCCCCGACCTGATCACCTGCGTCATTAAAATGTGGATTAAAAGACATATCAAACACCAATAAAGCCGTACGTTTTCCTTGCGAATCACTCACCGCAGAAAATGATTCACCATATAACTCACTTTGCGCTGAAAAAGATTCTCCCTGCAACGCCCGGCCCCAAAAAGTAATTAAATTAGATCGATCATCTGGGGAGTTAAACTCACACAATAAAAAACAATCATTTATTTCGAGTACAATTCCATATAAAGAAAAAAACAATTTAGCGTATGCTTGATTGAAAAATGAAAAATTAAATTGCAAATCCAAAACAGCAATCGGATCTTTTGAACTATTAAAGATACTTTCTAGATCTGCCTTTTTTTGCTTTTGCTCGCACAGCAAAGCCGCTGCCTCGCTCAACGGTTGTTTAAAAGCCGAAAAATCAAATAAAATCACCTGATATGCCACGTTCGAAAATCCCGTTACTGCCTGCATCAGGCATGAAACCCAGCAAATATGGCCACTAAGATCTTGTATACGAAACTCAATCGTGCAAAAAAAGCCTTGCTGCAAATTAATTTGCGCGGCCAGCACGCTAGCTTGATCTTCTGGGTGGATGGCTGCTAACCAACCATCCCCTAGCACATCCTCTTGAGGGAGAGACGCTAAAATACAAAAATGTGAATTGGTATAACAGCAGTTTGCTTTTTGATCCAGTAGCAATACAGCCAAGGCTAGCGAATCATAAGCCGTCGTTGGGTACATGGGGTGCATAGGCCAACGTAGCACCAAATACATCGCAACAAATAAGCCATACACAGGCCAAGAGTGAATATGCAGGACAAAGAGCAGCAATAGAGCACACACGCCCAATGCATCTCGCCAGCCTAAATATCGCCAAGGTTTATTGACCCTCACCACAATACCGCCCTGTTGCACAAAGCCTTAGCTCTGTTGACGTTTGATTCGCAGCCGCGCTAAGCAACTTGATAATTAAGCGTATAGCGACTTTAAAGCCTGCCTCTTAGCTGCAGCTTGGGGCCGATTGCGCAAAGTGAATTTATCAACATTAGATTACACACAGCCCAGCGATAAATCCATGCATCAACCACCCCTAGCACCCCATCAGGTTGCGCATCAGCCAACCAACCCAGTCCAACAGACCCTAGTGTCAGTATAGATAAATATATTTAAAGCGCTTCCGTTCACTTTTTTGCATTTTTTTAAAGAAAACGCGTAAGGCATCATTCAATATTTGCTTAAAAATGAAGAAAAATACCGAGGAATCATGGCAATTTTTATGAAAAATCTCGAACCCAACCTTATCAGAGATAAATCCAAGTTTCTGCTAAGCCTTGGATTTTATAGGGGGGAAGGCAAAAACAAACACTAAGTTCCCACAAAGGATACATAAATCCTACAGAAAGCCTTCACCGACAGGTTTCCTGCAGCTTCCTCGTTACGTTAGAATAGACCTTTGTTTTAATTGACTGGATTACAGGCTCATGTTGACAGGTAGTCTGGTGGCGATTGTCACCCCCATGTTCGAGGATGGAAGCCTCGATTTCGCGAGTCTTAGAAAACTCGTCGACTGGCATATCGAGCAAGGTACCGACGGCATTGTTGCCGTAGGGACTACGGGAGAATCGCCAACGGTTGATGTAGACGAGCATATTGAAATTGTACGCGTTGTGGTTGAGCAAGCTGCTGGTCGCGTTCCTGTTATTGCTGGTACGGGTGCAAACTCGACCCGCGAAGCGATTAACCTATCGCTACGCGCCAAGGCAGCGGGTGCAAATTATGGCCTATCGGTTGTGCCTTATTACAATCGCCCAACTCAAGAAGGGATGTTCCAGCACTTTAAAGCGATCACTGAAGCCAGTGAGCTGCCTACCATTCTATATAACGTACCAGGACGTACCGTTGCCGATTTATCCAACGATACCGCGCTTCGTTTAGCCCAACTGCCCTTTGTAGTTGGGATTAAAGATGCCACAGGCAATTTAGAACGCGCTGCAGATTTAGTAAAACGCGCCCCAGCAGACTTTGCGCTCTACACGGGTGACGATGCCTCGGCGATGGCGTTTATGCTAATAGGTGGGCATGGCGTAATTACTGTTACAGGCAATATCGCGCCAAAACAAATGCATTTGCTCTGCAAAAAAGCCATAGAAGGCGATGCAGCAGGCGCACGTGCGCTCAATGATCCACTGCAAGATTTGCACAAGCACTTATTTATTGAAGCCAACCCTATTCCAGTGAAATGGGCGGTAGAGCAAATGGGATTAATCCAAGCTGGCATTCGCTTGCCTCTCACCCCTCTTTCACACAGTGCGCAAACCTTGGTATCTGATGCCATGGCTGCCGCCGGACTAACCCACTAATAAGAAGCCAATGATGCATCAATTAAAAACATCCTCACGTCTTATTGGATTAGGCCTGTGCATTGCTTTGGCAGGCTGCAGCTCAGATCAACTGATGCTGCAAAAGAAAGTGGATTACCGCAGTGGCAGTGACAATATTGGTAAAAACACGCTTGAGCTTCCGCCAGAGCTCACCACACCAGCGAGCAATAGTCACTTTAATGTGCAGGCAAATACGGTCTTAGGCAGCACCACTCCCGCACCGAGCGCTACCACAGCAACGCCAGCGGCCATACTCGGGGATAGCAGCCGTGCCAAGATTGTGCAGGCTGGCAACCAACGCTGGTTAGTTGTAAAAGGTGACCCAGAAAAATTATGGCCAGAAATCCACGAGTTTTGGCTAGATAACGGCTTTTTGCTGTCTTTAGATAACCCCGCAATTGGGATTATGGAAACAGATTGGCTAGAAAACCGTGCCAAACTACCTAAAGACTTAGTGACCCGTATGCTGTCTAAAATATCAGACCGCATTCTGTCTACTGGTGAACTAGATCGCTATCGCACCCGCGTAGAACGTGGCAGCGAGCCTGGCACTACCGAGATTTACATCTCGCATCGCGGCATGATTGAGGTTTATAGCAAGGACGGTAGCAGCGACGCCAAGATCACAAAAAATAGTGATGACGTTAAAACCATCTGGACCCCAAGAAAACCTGAACCAGAAATGGAAGTTGAGATGCTGTCCTTGCTGCTGCAACGCTTTGGCCTAGACCAAGCCACAGCACAAGCCGTGGTTGCAAAGCCTTACCAAGCGCCTGCTAGTGCTAGCTTAATCGACAATGGCAAGGCACTGTCCATCGCCGACAACTTTGATCGTGCTTGGCGTCGTGTTGGCTTGGCGCTCGATCGCTCTGGCTATGTAGTCTATGACCGTGATCGCAGCAAAGGCGTTTACATGATTCGCCGTGCGGATACCGATATCGCAGGTGAAGACAATAGCAGTGTCTTCAGCAAACTGGCCTTCTGGAAGAAAGACGCTACACCAGAGCAAAAACAAGCCAGCGAGTATGAAATTCACCTCACAGAAGGCCTCAAGCAAACTAAGCTAACGATTACTTCTAAAAACAAGAGCGATGACAACGGCAAGATTCTTTCTGCTCTACTGAATGAATTGAAGTAAACCCCGCAGCATGCTCAACCAATGCCCGCTGCTTGCGGGCATTTTTCTTTACTTTAAGGCAACACCCGCCATGCTTAATACTAGACCCGTTCCAAAAGTCACCACAGCCGAGGGCGATCCTCAAGCTTGCCCTAAGTGCGGCTCCAAGCCTGAAGTCACCAAAGCCGGATCAAACCGCTGCTGGGTACAATGCTCTAAATTCGGCAAAAACGGCAATTGCAGCGCCATCTCCCAGCAAGGCACCACCAAAAAAGAAGCCATTGTGCTTTGGAACAAGCTGAAATAAACCACGCCTCCCCACGATGTTCGCTTTAGCCGTACAATCTGGGGATGAATACGACCCCTCCATTCGCAAATTTAACCCCCGATTGTGTCATGAACGCGATCGACAGCCTTGGCCTGCCTTGCGACGGCAGGCTGCTTGCGCTTAATAGCTATGAAAACCGCGTGTATCAAGTGGGGCAAGATGATGGCCCCCCCTTGGTCGCCAAGTTTTATCGCCCTGAGCGCTGGAGCAGCGAAGCTATTTTAGAAGAGCACGCATTTACGCTAGAGCTAGCCGAGCGAGAGCTGCCAGTAGTGCCGCCGCGAATTCACCAAGGCCAAACGCTGCATCAGTTTGCAGGCTTTCAATTCGCCATTTTCAATAAGCACGGTGGCCGCGCACCCGAACTAGAATCCGCCTCAACGCTAGAATGGATGGGGCGTTTTATTGGCCGCATTCATGCCGTTGGCGCACTAAAACCCTTTGCCCATCGCCCCGCGCTGAATATCGACACCTTTGGCATAGGCCCACGGGATTTTTTGCTCAGCCACGATTTTATCCCCGCCTCGCTCAAGCCCGCATGGGAAAGCGCCATTGCCTTGGCCTTAGATGGCGTTCGCCGCAGCTTTGATCGCGCTGGCGATGTGGCGCAAATCCGCCTGCACGGCGATTGCCATATCGGCAATGTACTTTGGACCGACGCTGGCCCGCACTTTGTAGACTTTGATGACAGCCGCAGCGCCCCTGCTATTCAAGACTTATGGATGCTGCTCTCTGGCAACCGCAGCGAAATGACGCGGCAACTGATTGATATCTTAATTGGCTACGAAGACTTCTGCGATTTTGACCCGCGCGAGCTGCACTTAATTGAAGCGCTGCGCACGCTTCGGCTGATTCACTACTCTGGGTGGCTAGCCCGCCGCTGGCACGACCCCGCCTTCCCCGCCGCCTTTCCTTGGTTTAATACCGAGCACTATTGGCAAGATCGCATCTTAGAATTACGCGAACAAATTGCCCTGATGGATGAACCCGCATTAGTCGTTTAATAACAAAAAACGAGCCTAATCCGCTCGTTTTTTGTTATTTCCTAGCCAGCAATCTCCCTATTACCCCGCCCTCAGCGCTTTATCACGCCCTAACGGACTACATCGCCTCCAGTGTTTTACGTACGCGGTAATGCGCCAGCATCATTCGCATATTCAGCAAAATGGAAATGCGCTGTCTAATCCGCTTTGTAAGCGGCATACCATCTTTAGCGAACAAGCAGCCATTGGCAAACGGGTTATTTATGCGGTGCAAGAGGCATTTACTGACTGTCCATGCAAACTATTTGTGACATACCTTACAGCAAAGCCTATTATCGAGCAATTTTCATAAATCAGCACTTAGGAAATCTTGTATGGCAACGCTTATCCCCAGTTTAAACACCTGCCTGTCCCGAATGACGTCTGGTGAAAAGCGCTTTGCCCGCCGTCTTGAAGCTTTGCTCGAAGACGATTACCTCTGCTGGTATGACGTAACGGTTGGCGTAAAACGACGACGCCCTGACTTTTTGATTCTTAATCCACTGCGCGGCGTTTTAGCGCTTGAAATCAAAGACTGGAAGCTAACAAGTATTTTGACGATCAATCCCAATCTGGTGGAATGCAACTTCAATGGCAAGCTTGTCAAAGAAGTTAATCCACTGCTTAAGGCACGAGACTTTATCAATGTCACCATTGATATGCTCAAAAAAGATCCCCTCCTAATCAACCCAGCAATCAGTCGCTACGCCGGAAAATTAGTCATGCCCTACGGCCACGGCGTGGTGTTGGCCAATATCACACGTAAAGACTTTAACGAAGCCAACTTGGCCGATGTACTTCCCGAGCATCTAGTCATTTGTCAGGATGAAATGACCGAATCAGCAGGCGCAGAAGCATTCCAAAAACGGCTTTGGGATATGTTTTTACAGCCCTTTCCCTGCCAGCTCACCCTACCGCAAATTGATCGGATTCGTTGGCACCTATTTCCAGACGTGCGTATTGTCTGCCGCCAAGGCAGCCTGTTTGATGCCGCGCTCAATGAATCAACGTCAGAAGTAATGGCGATTCCTGATTTAATCCGTGTGATGGATGTGCAACAAGAGCAATTGGCACGCAGCTTGGGTGAAGGTCATCGCGTCATCCATGGCGTAGCGGGATCAGGCAAAACGATGATTCTGGGCTACCGTGCGGAATATCTCGCCAAAAGCGCGAACAAACCCGTGTTGATTCTTTGTTTCAACAAGGGATTATCGCTAAAACTCAAAAGCTGGATGGCACAAAAAGGTTTATCACAGCAGGTTACCGTTCAAACGTTTCATAGCTGGTGCGGTGAAATGGTAAGAACCTATTTATTACCCAAGTCAAAGGCTAAACCCAATAGCACTGAGTATTGGGAAGAAACCATTCAAGGCGTCATTGATGGCGTTAACCGTAAAGAAGTGCCTGCAGGGCAATACTCTGCCCTATTGATTGATGAAGGCCATGATTTCAAACCAGAATGGTTACGCTTGGTCGTGCAAATGGTGGATCCAAGTAGCAACGCCTTGCTGATGCTGTACGACAGCGCACAGGATATTTACCAGAAATCGAGCAAACGCCAGTTTACCTTTTCCAGCGTCGGCATTCAGGCGCGGGGCCGCACTACCATCTTGAAATTGAATTATCGCAATAGCGCCGAAGTACTCGGCGTCGCCTATGAATTTGCACGCGATTTACTCTCGGCACAGGATGCCGAAGATGATGGCGTACCCTTGGTTCTGCCACAAACAGCAGGACGGCGCGATATCGCACCAGAGTTTATTCAATTACCCAGCTTCAATGCAGAAATAGCGGCCATCAGCCAAAAGTTTGAGCAATGCCAAGCACAAGGCATTGAATGGCGCGATATGGCCGTGTTGGCCTATTTTAACTATCAACTTGATGCCATTCGCGAGCATTTCATACGCTGCCAGATTCCCATTCAAACTGGATCCACCGAAGCAGCCAACGGCGTATCGATACTTACTTTGCATGCCAGTAAAGGACTCGAATTCCCTGTTGTTGCTATTGCTGGTTTAGGCAGCTTACCGCATCAAAAAAGTGAAGAATCCGAACAAGCCCGTGTACTCTATGTCGGCATGACACGAGCCATGAATCAGCTCTATCTCTCCGCCGACCGAGATTCGGTTTTTGCCAAAAAAGCACGGGCAGCCTGCGAGAAAATTGCCGCATAAAGAAAAAGCCCGCATCGCGGGCTTAATCATAGAATGGTGGCTACAGTCAAAAACAAAGCATCACTGAATTAACCGTGGTCTGTCCTCGGTTGTTTACATCAGCCCCAAACCCGTCTGCTATAATCGTTTTTATTGAAAAACTTCAATTTATAACTGCTTTTACGGCGGAGTAATCGATTTTATGGCTGAGATTGGGTATCAATGGCTATCGCTCACTTACAATGTCCATACAGCAAGTAGGGCGTAAGCACCGCAGGCATTACGCCATATGAGTCACGCATCATTCGGCGTATTGCGGCTTCGCATCGAATACGCCCTACGATATCGATGTATTTTTTACAATCTTTCTACACCCCAGAAACAACAATGCTCACCAGCCACAAACCCGCCTGCTAAGACAGCACCCAAGCGCGCACCGCTTACGACAAAGTGCTTGAGCGTTTTTCCCGCCGCTTGATGAAAAAATATGCCGATCAATACTATTTTGGCGAGCCAGTCATTGCCGAAGATGGCGTTGAATACAATCTTTATTTCAGCACTTACAACGATGCACTGCCCGCATGGCGCTACCCCGACCTTACCGCTCACGCCGAATATCTCGCCAAAATCATCGACACCACGCTAACGCAAGAAATGCGCAAAGAAGCCCATTTCTTAAAAGTTAACGATCAAGCCCGCAGCGCCATCAAGCAATTTTTAGAAGCGCCGGATAACGAGCTTGACAGCATCATTCGCAGTATTCGGCAAAATGGGAATGCGCTGTCTAATCAGCTTTGTAAGCGGTATCCGATATTTGCCGAGAATGCAGGAATTGGTGTGAGGGTTGTTGATGCGGTGCGGCTGGCTTTTGGTGATTAAAAAAAAGGCGATTACAGTCAAAAACAAACCATCACTGTATTAACCGTGGTCTGTCCTCGGTTGATTGCTCAATTGCCTACATTACCTATCGCAAACCTGATCAACATCACGAACAAAGTGCAAATTCCACGTCAATTTAGTGTAATATTTAGCCAAATATACGTCAGACTAAACTCAGCTAGGCACTTCATTGGACTCAGCGTTCTTATACACCCGAGGTGGTGGTTTTTCTGCCGTTTTAGAATGTATACATCTTGTTAGGACGAGCGAAAATTATCGGCGTGCTGTAAATCGAATAAGTATGCAGAGAAAAATAATGGCGAAAATGATATGTCCGATTTGAACTACCAAAAACAAGCGCAGGAATATTACAGCAAGGCTCCCCTTATCATACTGGGCAGCGGCGCATCGGCTGCGCATGGCATGTCTGGCATGCGGGCGCTTGCGAAACACCTGACCGAAAAGGCAGACATTTCAGGACTATCCGCTAGCGAAATAGAGGCTTGGAAGAAATTCTGTGCGGTCTTGGACACTGGCGTTGATCTGGAGACGGCACTGCATCAGGTGGTAGTTTCAGAAGAGCTAAATTCCAGAATTATCAAAGCAACTTGGTCGCTCATCAACGCTGAAGACATTCGCATTTTCACCGAAAGCCTTCAAAACCAAGCGATGTTTCCGCTTAGCCGACTGCTGAGCCATATGTTCAAAAGCAGCCTTAGCAAATTAAACATCGTTACCACGAATTACGACAGACTCGCAGAATATGCCTGTGATCAAGAACGAATTCACCATTATACGGGCTTCACGCACGGGTTTTTTCGACAACTGGTTGCACAAAATGAGATAAATTCTGCCCGCAGAGTCAATATCTGGAAGGTTCACGGCTCGCTGGATTGGTTTAAATCGCCGCTCGAAGATATTGTGGCTCTCTCAAATATTCAAGGTATTCCTGTAAATTACAAGCCGGAAATCGTGACTCCGGGCACTCAGAAATATCAAACGACTCATTTAGAGCCATACCGGTCAATCATCAACAATGCTGACCAAGCCATTACTGCGGCGAACTCTTACCTGTGCATTGGCTATGGCTTTAATGACGAGCACATTCAGCCAAAACTCATGGCGAGATGCCAGCGTCAGAGTACCCCAATCACGATTATTACCTATGAGCTTTCAACTGCGGCCAGAAAGCTAATTACGGACGGCAAGGCTAAAAATTGCCTAGCAATAGAGCGGGGAGCAACAGACGATCAGTCCATCGTCTACTCCTCTTTGAATAAGACTCCTGTAACTGTTGAAAAAAACTTATGGAGTCTAGAGGGTTACCTGTCACTCATCATTTAGGGAGAAGAGATGCCTATATTTAATTTTAGGGATGAAGACGCGCTAGGAAGAGTGGCCTCCGTCGACACGACAAATGTTATTGTGGATGTAGAAAATATCGACCAACTCAAAAGGTTGCAAGTCAATCATCTGGCCGTGCTTCAAAGTAGCAGACCTGGGCAGCATCTCATCGGACTCATTACCCAGGTGACCCGCAAGCGTGGTATCGAAGACATTGCCGATGATGGCATCAGCGAGAAGGTCTCAGAACTTAACCTGTGCAAAATCGCCCTGATTGGCACGATGCTGGATCGTGATGGGGATAGAGAAAATGTATTTCGCCGCACTTTGGAAAGCGTTCCAGAAATTGATGCAAATTGCTTTTCGCTAGATGGTGAAAACCTTACCGGTTTTATGCGTACCCTCTCTAGCGTCTCAGCTGATGGCAATGCACTGACACTGGGTAAATACACGCTGGACGAACACGCTGTTGCCTATCTCAACGGCAATAAGTTTTTCCAGCGTCACGCCTTTATCGGCGGCAGTACTGGGTCTGGTAAGTCTTGGACGACAGCCAAGATTATCGAGCAGATGGCAGGGCTCTCTACGGCTAACGCGATTGTTTTTGATCTTCATGGTGAATACTCGCCATTGGTGGGTGATGGTATACAGCACTTCAAGGTAGCCGGGCCTGCAGATGTTGAGGCAAAACACACCATTGATGACGGTGTACTTTACCTGCCTTACTGGCTACTTTCGTACGAAGCACTCGTGGCAATGTTTGTTGATCGGAGCGACCAGAATGCGCCCAACCAAGCCATGATCATGGCGCGTGAGATCAACCAAGCGAAACAAAAGTACCTTGAAGACGGCGGCCAGACAGATCTACTGAAGCACTTCACCGTCGATAGCCCAGTTCCCTTCAAACTAGATTTTCTCATGGGCAGGTTGAATGACATCAACGTCGAGATGGTTCCCGGCGCTCGCGGTGAAAAGCAAGGCGATTTCAACGGAAAGCTTTCCCGCATGATTTCCCGCCTTGAGAACAAAATTTCTGATCGGCGCCTTGGCTTTATGTTCAATGGCGGTGGAGACGTTCTGGATTTCTTCTGGCTTGAAAAATTCACTACCGCCGTGCTCGGCAGCTCCGGAGAAAATGGTAAAGCTGGGATCAAGATCATCAATTTTTCCGAAGTGCCATCGGATGTTCTTCCGCTGATTGTTTCCCTTGTCGCGCGGGTTACCTTTTCCGTCCAGCAATGGACACCATCCGAGCTGCGCCATCCGATAGCGCTTCTGTGTGACGAAGCACATCTCTACATGCCCCAACGAAACATGGCGGAGTCCGCCGACAATATCTCCCTAGATATTTTCGAGCGCATCGCAAAGGAAGGTCGTAAGTACGGCGTTAGCCTGGTGGTGATAAGCCAGCGTCCGTCCGAAGTAAATAAGACGATGCTCAGCCAATGCAGTAACTTCGTTTCCATGAGGCTGACCAACGCCGAGGATCAGGGAGTTATAAAGAGGCTTCTTCCCGATAGCCTTGGCGGGTTCAGCGACATCCTGCCTACACTTGATACAGGCGAGGCTTTGGTTGTTGGGGATGCGAGCTTACTGCCAAGCAGAATTAGGATCGATGAACCCAAAAACAAGCCGAATAGCGGGACGGTGAATTTCTGGGATGAATGGCAGAAACCAGTCAAGGATAAGCGCTTATCAATTGCCGTTGATAACTGGCGTAAGCAGAATATTCAATAGTAAAACTGGGACAGACCACAATTAAACGCAAAGAGTCAACAAAACCAACCAAAACATTACTAATTGCTTTCATTTATAGCAACCAGCATACACCACCAACCCCAAAAACAACAAAACCCCAGCCATTGGCTGAGGTTTTGTTGTTTTTGTGATGCTCAACAAACAACTAAAGCAGGATCATTCCCACTCAATCGTAGCAGGTGGCTTGCCGCTTACATCATAAACAACGCGGTTGATGCCTTTCACTTCGTTGATGATGCGATTGGATACTTTACCCAGTAAGTCGTAAGGCAGTTCGGCCCATTTGGCGGTCATGAAGTCGGAGGTGATTACGGCACGGAGGGCTACCACGTAGTCGTAGGTGCGGCCATCGCCCATTACGCCGACGGATTTTACTGGCAGGAAAACGACGAAGGCTTGGCTGGTGAGTTCGTACCAGTTTTTGCCGGTTTTTTCATCGACAGTAGCGCGTAGCTCTTCGATAAAGATGGCGTCGGCAAAGCGCAGTAGATCAGCAAATTCTTGCTTTACTTCACCAAGGATACGCACGCCTAGGCCTGGGCCTGGGAATGGGTGGCGGTAGACTAGCTCTGGGGCTAGGCCAAGCGCTACGCCGAGTTCGCGCACTTCGTCTTTGAATAATTCGCGCAGTGGCTCCAGCAAACTCAGCTTCATGGTTTCTGGCAGGCCGCCTACATTGTGGTGGCTCTTGATGGTGTGTGCTTTGCCGGTTTTTGCGCCAGCAGATTCGATCACATCGGGGTAGATGGTGCCTTGGGCCAGCCATTTTGCGCTTGGCAATTTAGCGGATTCGGCTTGGAATACTTCGACGAATTCGCGGCCAATGATTTTGCGCTTGGCTTCTGGATCGGTAACACCGGCAAGGTGGCCCATAAATTGCGCGGCGGCGTCAACGTGGATCACTTTTACGCCAAGGTGCTCGGCAAAGGTTGCCATCACTTGCTTGCCTTCGTTCAGGCGCAAGAGGCCGTTGTCGACAAATACGCAAGTCAGTTGATCGCCAATCGCACGGTGGATCAAGGCTGCGGCTACGGATGAATCCACGCCGCCAGATAGGCCCAAGATCACTTCGTCTGTGCCGACTTGTTCGCGGATTTTTGCCACGGCTACGTCGATGTAGTTAGGCATGGTCCAGCTTGGCTTTGCGCCGCAAATATCGAGCACAAAGCGGTTAATCATTTCACGCCCTTTTAGGGTGTGTGTTACTTCTGGGTGGAATTGCACGGCGTAAAAACCACGCGCTTCGTCAGAAATAGCGGCAATCGGGCAGGCTTCGTTGCTGGCGATGACGGAGAAGCCGGTTGGCAGCGCGGTGACTTTGTCACCGTGGCTCATCCAGACTTCTAATACGCTTTGGCCTGCGCTATTTTTGCGATCTTCAAGGCCGCCGAATAATTTGCTGCTTGCTTGCGCTCCAATTTCGGCAAAGCCAAACTCGCGTACCGTGCCTGCTTCTACCTTACCGCCAAGCGATTCGGCCATCCATTGCATGCCGTAGCAAATACCGAGTACCGGCACGCCCAGCTCAAACAATTTAGGATCGGCTTGGTAATCGCTCTCGTAAACCGAGTTTGGGCCGCCAGAAAGGATAATACCGGTCGGCTTAAATTCACGAATAAAATCAATCGATACATCAAAAGAATGCAGCTCAGAATACACATGCGCTTCGCGAACACGGCGCGCAATCAGCTGAGTCACTTGCGAGCCAAAGTCCAAAATCAGAATTTTATCCATGCTGTCAAAATCTTTGATGTTTAAATAATCGCCGAATTTTACCTTGCTCAGCCCATTGCGGCTAGCACGTATTCTGCAAATAGGAGCTGCGCGTGCAGATTTGGCTTATCGCAGCACGACAGCGGATTTTCTTTCCTACAAAGCAAGCACAAGAAATGTCAAAAGGATAAACTTGTAAGCACTATGCCAAGGAGTGCCGCCATGCCTATCAGCGATTACCATATCAGCACCGATCAGCAGCATTTTGATCTGGATGCCATTCATGCTTTTCTCACCCAATCTTATTGGTCCCCCGGTATTTCACGCGCCACGGTAGAAAAAGCCACGCAAAATTCGCTGGCGTTTGGCGTGTTTCTGGGCGACAGCCAAATTGGCTTTGCGCGGGTGATTACCGATAAGGCCAGCTTTGCTTATTTGGCCGATGTGTATATTTTGGACGCGCATCGCGGCCAAGGCTTAGCCAAGTATTTAATCGCCACCATTCTGGCCCACCCTGATTTGCAAGAACTCAGGCGCTTTATGCTGGCAACCAAAGATGCACATACGCTTTACACCCAGTTTGGTTTTACTGAGCTGGCTAATTCATCACGCTTTATGGAGATCCATAGCCCAAGCGTATATCAGGCTTAGTTTTGAAGATGTAAGGTCACAGCAAATACGCTGGCTTCATCCGCCCTGCAAAAAACGCCACCCTTTATTTATTAAATAAGGGGCGGCGTTTTTTATGCTGACCAATCAATTAGTTTTTACTCTGCCCCAAGCGATCAATCATGGCTTTTACCGCCAACATTTGCGGAGCAGTCTTGCTATAAAAATTAGGTGCGAAAGGATTTGTAGGGTCTGAATAGCCCCAGAAATCCCAGCAGCCCTTGGGGTTAAACGGGGTAAAAAACCAACCGCTACTCGCCTGTGCTTGTGGGTAAAGCACAATGATTTTATTAGCATCCGCCAGCTCGTTATAACCTGTGGTGCCATAAAACTGATTGCCGATTTTTGTAGCGCCCTGCTCGCAGCCATGAAACGCAACGTGCACTTTGCAGCTTTCTGCCTCGCACGCCTTTGGCACATAAAGATAAGCATCATTACTCATGCTGGTATAGCCAGACTTGATAAATTCGCTCTGATCAAATTTAACAATCTTGCCGCTAAGCTGGGCTACGGCAGGCTGTAGATCGCCATAGATATGCTTCAAGATATCTTGCGACTGAATAAAACTACAGTCGTTGATATAGGGCGCTTGGGTATGGGCACATACCACATCTTTAGCATTATTGGTGATAATGGCGTGGCCAGCATCTACATTCTGGATATATTTAATGCTTTGTGCAGGCACCCCAGCCAGCTGGTAAAACGCAGCCGTCTGATCCACCACGGCGGTAGTCACGGTGGTGTCAGCCAGACCGCTAAATATATATACTTTTTGGTTTTTTAAATGATCGAGCTTATCTATCGCGCCAGTGAGCTCAAACGCTTTTGCCAGTTGCAACAATAAAGCAGGATCTGGCGGGCCATACACGCTAAGCGAAGGATTCATGCAAGCCGTCGTCGCCACGGTAACGGATGGCGGCATTGGGTAAGCCGAGCCAGAACAATAAAATGGCCCTCCCGCTACCACCCCCGCCCCAACCAGCGAAGCAGAAAAAGCCGTTTGAAACTGTGCGGCCATAAACGCGCCTGAAGATAAGCCAGATACAGAGGTCTGGCTTAAATCCGCTTGATAAGCTGGCAACTTATCCGCAGCAGTGGCAAAGCCACTCAACAACAACACGGCTGCAACAGTTAGGCTACGATATAAAGCACCAGATGTATCTTTCATAAAACCTCCTTTTTCATGGTTAAATCAAGTAAATATCTGACAATAAACTTAGCACCAAGAAAGGAAAACTAAAACTTTTCTATTTGAATCTTTGATGAATTTTTGATGCAGCCTATAAGTTGATCGGCTTACTCACACAAAAAAGGAACAAAAACACCCAAACCATTAAGCAGCCGCAATTCGATTAAAAACCAAAAACATCAAAAGCACGGCAGGCAAAGAGAATAATAATAGGGTATTAAGCAGCCCATATTCATTAGCAAAAAATCCTGCAGGCAGCGCCAAAACGGCTAATAACAGCGTAGTAATTTGATAGATCAGCACAGAAACAGGGCCAATTTCTTGCTCTGAAAAACGGCTAAGCATGGTGGAATAAGCCACCGCATACAGGATATTTGAAGCAATATGCGCCAGCACCACGGCAATAAAAGTCAATAAAAAATGGCTGGAGTAAAAGGCCAACAAATACATCATAAAAAACATCAGCCCCAAGCCAGCCTTGCCAAGGCTAGAGCCAAATAAATAATCCACCATTTTTTGGCTAACCACTAAAGGGCCAATTAGTTGCCCAATACAGCGGGCAAACAGTAGCATAAGCACTGGATTAATCACCAAGCCCAACCATTTTATTTCTACAAAATCTAGTCCTTTTACTGGCAACAACGCCATTGCAGGGGCGGCAATGATCGTTAACAAGGGCATAATTAGGAACGCACTTTTTTTATCGCTATTTAATGCGGCGTAGCGCAATGTGGATTCTGCTGCCTCTTCTATTTTATCGACTACTTGCTATGGGCTAATTGCGCGCGAATAAATTAAACACGCCATTGCAAGCAAATAAGAAACTGCATCAATAAAAAAATACCAGCCGTGCTGCACCAAAGGATAAATAAGGCTGCCGATTCCTGTGCCAATAATAGTGACGGCAGAGAAAGATATCGTTTCAATTGTGGCAATTTTTAAATAATCTGCCTCACCAAAACCACGTTTATTAATCATATTATAAGCAGCCACACCCAAGCCAACAAACAGGCTAGATAACGCAACGGCAAGCATTAACACGCGTGGATTGGCGGAGATGAGTGCGTAAAACGGTAAGATTAACGCAAATAAACCAGCCACTTCTGCGGCTATTAAAATAGTGAAGGGTTTAAAATACCGGCTCAAGTACTTACCCAGCTCGGCCGACAATAAAGCTGGCGCAATTGATACAGAAAAAATAATAGCAAAATAAAAATGGCTAGCACCCCATTGAGCTAAGTTGGCATAAATAGCGACTCCAGTTAAGCCCGTACCAATACCCGTAATAAGATAGCCCAAGCTAAACCACAAATACCAACGTGATGATATTAATAATTTAAATACTGACATGATATAAACCTGCTTTTTACATGATGCACAGCCGTGTTTCTGCCTCAATCCTAAACGCACAGGCAATAGCTGTGCTAAATAGGCGCAAAAATGCTGCGTCACTTTTTTAAAGTGTCATCGTATCCGGATAAGTAATGAGTACCAAGCAAGCGCCAGTATTGAAACAAGCAAGCAGAGTTAATTCTGCACGCGCAAGAAAAGCCCTATTACACAAAGCGAATAAATGAGAAATTTGGATAGAGAAAATCGATAAGGCAGGCAAGCCGATAGGGCTAGCGGCCTAATGAGAAAAGCTAGAAGTGAACTTGTACTTGAGCAAAAACAGCCAATATGGGCCTTGCTATTTGATAAGGATTTTCACAGAACATTGCTTATCTCCTTTGAGCGTGAGCCGGTAATTTATCAAATAGAAAGCATGCCGTCAATTTAATACATAAATATAATTGACGAAGTCTCTTTCGTGTCTTTTCCAACGCAAAGGGACATCGCTCCGTAGAGGCACTGATTACTGCGCTCTGTTCAGCATGATGCAGCAGCACTAAGATATAAATCTGATGAAAAATATAAATACCACAATATTCCTATTCAAATGCACACTCAAAAAAATAGGCCCCATTTAGGGGCCTATTGCTTACACACCATTGAATCTCACTATTGCGTCCCTGCAATCTCTTCATCGCCGGTGTTCTCTGCCTTCACTGGAGGCTTAGGCGATGCGGGGTGCATCACTTCTTTGCTCACGCCTTTGCCATCTGGCCCTACGTTTTGATTAACCGCAGGCAAGTGGTGGGCGATACCTTTGTGGCAATCGATACAGGTCATGCCTTCAGACAAGCCTTTTTGATGGGCATTGGCCGAGCGGGAGTTTTGCTCCATATAATCAAAATATTCGTAGTTGTGGCAATTACGGCAGGCCTTGGAATCATTGGCTTTCATCCTTTTCCATTCATTTTCTGCCAGCTCAAGACGCTTATCTAAGAATTTCTCACGCGTATCAATAAAGCCAGTGAGCTTACCCCAGACTTCTTTAGAAGCCTCAAGCTTGCGCCACATTTTTGGGCCCCATTCATGCGGCACATGGCAATCTGGGCAGGTAGCGCGCACGCCGGAGCGATTGGTGTAGTGCACGGTTTCTTGGTATTCCGGATACACATTGCTGGCCATTTCGTGGCAACTTAAACAGAATTTTTCGGTGTTGGTCATTTCCAGCGCGGTGTTAAAGCCGCCCCAAAAGATAATCCCCACAAAAAACGCCACAATCACACCGATATAGCCGATGCGGATGCTACGCAGCTTTTGCATACGTGCACAAAGCCGCGCTTTGAATGAGGGTTTGCTTTCATCGCTCATTGTTTAATCCTTTTTACTTAACCATGCCGGTCGCGGGCTTAAAGGTATTGCCAACCAGAGGCTGGGCATCCGTTTGCGGCACATGGCATTGCTGACAGAAATATCGGCGCGGCGAGATATTAGTTAGCTCGGTGCCACCACGGGTTTTAAAGTGGGTAATCGATACTTTGGTCGCACCGGAATCTGCCGTACGATCCCAACTATGGCAATCAAGGCATTTATTAAACTCTTTAGTAATCAGATAGCCCTTGGTGGTGTGCGGGATGATAGGCGGCTGCTGCACAAACTGGCGCGGCAAAGGTTTGCGATCTTTTTCCCAGCGATAGTTTTCAGAAGGCGCGTCGCCTTTAACGGCTTCAGTGCCACGCAAAGACTTCATGGTTTCGGCCTGCGCCACAGGTGCGCAGACCATACAGAAGCTTAGAAACAGCGCCAGCATCGGCATTAATTTTTTCATTTTTTTCTCCTTTGGATGAATAAATGGCCCGATCACCTAGCGCCATTTACCCCTCACCCCATTCTTAGAGCGGTTAAAACCCGCCATTTATTCCAAGTCATTTGGCGGGTTACACCCGCCCTACAGACGGCTAAGCCTTCACCACTTTCACCGCGCATTTTTTAAAGTCGGTTTGCTTGGATATCGGGCAAGTGGCGTCCAGCGTCAGCTTATTCACCAAGCGGCCTTCGTCAAAGAAAGGAATAAAGATCAGGCCCATTGGTGGTTTATTGCGGCCACGCGTTTCTAAGCGCGCTTGGATGTCCCCACGGCGGGATGAAACTTTCACCAGCATACCGCGTTGTAAGCCACGTTTTTTAGCGTCGTTTGGGTTCATAAACACCATGGCTTCAGGCACGGCCTTATGTAGCTCTGGCACGCGGCGGGTCATGGTGCCGGTATGCCAATGCTCTAATACACGCCCCGTACAGAGCCACATATCAAAGTTAGCATCGGGCATTTCTGGCGGCGCTTGGTATGGCAGGGCAATAATATTGGCGCGGCCATCTTTATTGCCGTAGAAACGCACGCCCTCGCCTTTTTTCACGTAAGTATCGTAACCTTCGCGATAGCGCCATTTGGTCTCTTTGCCATTCACCACCGGCCAACGCAAGCCGCGCACTTGGTGATAAAGATCAAACGGTGCTAAATCATGGCCGTGGCCGCGACCAAACTGGGCGTACTCTTCAAACAAGCCTTTCTGGATGTAAAAACCAGCCAGTTTGGCTTCCACATTTTCAAAGCCTTTAAACTGATCTGCGGCTTTAAATTTATCGACATTGCCATTCACATACAGTACGTCGTACAGGGTTTTACCTTTCACGGCAGGCTGCTTAGCGATTAAATCCGCAGGCCACACGTCTTCCACCTTAAAGTGCTTGGCAAATTGCATCAGCTGCCATAAATCAGATTTTGCCTCGCCCGGTGCATCCACCTGCTGACGCCAAAGCTGGGTACGGCGCTCGGCATTACCAAAGCCGCCTTCTTTTTCTACCCACATTGCGGTCGGTAAAACCAGATCAGCGGCTAAAGTCGATGCGGTTGGGTAAGGATCAGACACCACAATAAAGGCGTCTGGCCTACGCCAGCCCGGATATAGCTCTTCATTAATATTGGGGCCAGCTTGCATATTGTTATTACACATCTGCCAATAGACTTTCACCTTACCGTCTTTAATCGCCCGCGCCATCGCTACTGCGTGTAAGCCAATTTTGGCAGGGATAGTGCCCTCAGGAATGCGCCAAATTTCTTCTGCGTGTTTGCGATGCTCAGGGTTTGTCACCACCATATCGGCAGGCAGGCGGTGGGCAAAGGTGCCCACTTCACGCGCCGTACCACAGGCCGAAGGCTGGCCAGTGAGTGAGAAGGGGCTATTGCCCGGCTCGGCGATTTTGCCGGTCAGCAAATGGATGTTGTAAATCATATTGTTCGCCCATGTGCCACGGGTGTGCTGATTAAAGCCCATGGTCCAGAACGAGGTCACTTTGATTTTAGGATCGGCGTACAGCTCGGCCAGCGCAATCAGGCGGTCTTCTGAAATCCCGCAAAGCTTGCTGACCTTATCTACGGTGTAATCGGACACGAATTTTGAAAACTGCTCAAACGAGCCTTCTTTCATATCATTAGGATTGGTTTTTGGCTTGCCATTGGCATCAGGGTAGCCATTGGCTTTGGCATTGACTTCTAAGGGGTGTTTAGGCCGTAACCCGTAACCAATATCCGTTTCGCCAATTTTGAAATTACAGTGATCTTTAACAAATTTCTGATTAACACGGCCGGTTTTGATGATGTGATGGCAAATAAAATTCATCATTGCCAAATCAGTTTGCGGGGTAAATACCAAGCCATAGCCAATATCGGCCAATTCAAAAGAGCGATGCTCATAAGTCGATAACACAGCGACTTTTACTTTGGAATTAGATAAACGTCGATCGGTAATGCGGCTCCATAAAATCGGGTGCATTTCGGCCATGTTTGAGCCCCAAAGCACAAAAGCATCGGCTACTTCAATATCGTCGTAACAGCCCATAGGCTCATCCATACCAAAGGTACGCATAAAGCCGGTTACGGCGCTGGCCATACAGTGGCGCGCATTTGGATCGATATTATTTGATCTAAACCCCGCCTTCATCAGCTTAGAAGCGGCATAGCCTTCATAAATGGTCCACTGCCCCGAGCCAAACATCGCGACAGATTCTGGCCCGCTGGCTTTTAGCGCTTCTTTCCATTTCTTTTCCATGATGGCAAACGCTTCATCCCAGCTTACGGGGGTGAATTCGCCATCTTTATCGTACTGGCCGTTTTTCTTACGCAGTAAAGGCTGAGTTAAGCGATCTTCGCCGTACATAATTTTGGAAAGGAAATACCCTTTCACGCAATTTAAACCCCGATTCACTTCTGCATCAGGATCGCCTTGCGTGGCCACCACTCGGCCATCTTGCGTTCCCACCAGCACAGCACAGCCCGTGCCACAGAATCGACAGGGCGCTTTATCCCAGCGGATGCTATTTTTGCCATCGCCCGCCATAGCAGGCATGGTTTTAGGCGCAGCACCTGCAAGGGGGATGCCCGCACTGGCAACCGCTGCAGCCACAGCAGATATTTTTATAAACTCACGGCGATCCAAGCTCATGATGAGCGCTCCTCAGATTTTTTTGATTGCATAGATAGGGGTGGTGGCATTTCTTCGTCGCAATATTCATAAGCCAGCGTGGCCGATGCAACATGGGGAATCTCTTGAATTTGTTTGAGCAGATCAGAGGACCGAACGCCTGGCACATCCTCAATGGTGATAATCAGCCGCCCTTCGTGCTCCAGATGTAACTCCACCCCTTGCACCGCAAGCACCGCCGTTTTGACTTCTTCTAAATGATTGGGAACGGCCCGAATCACTAGACTAAAGATATTCATGTAATCAACTCCAACAAACGAATGCTGTTACTTGGGCAAGGCGCAACGCATGCGCCACAGCCGGTGCATTGCTCCGTGTTAATAACGGGCTGTGCAACCTTGCCAACGGCTAGCTGAAAACGAATCGCCTGCTGATCACAAGCCTCGCCGCAGATCCGGCAATCCACCCCCCGCTCGGCCAAACAGCTGGCATCAATTTGCGCGTGAATCTGCCAAGGTGAATCAACCTGCGTATCCAAAGCTTTGCTTTGGCACGCGCTAACGCAATCACCGCAAAAGGTGCACTCACCATGACTAAAGTCCACCTTAGGAAACCCGCCGTCCCCCACCTTGATAATTTGGCTTGGGCAAGCACTTGCGCAATCGCCGCATCGGCTGCATAGGCTAAAAAAAGCAGGGCTAGCCCATGGTGGGCGAGGCGCCATCGGCGTTTGCGGGCGACGGCCAAAAAGTAAGTTACGACGCGAAGGATCCACTGCAATCGTCAATTCAAATAGTAAGGATTTAAGGTTAGGTACCAATACACCTAGATACAATGCCTCTTAAGAGGCAGCATGCCTCAGCGGCAAAAACCCTCTACCCCTGAGGGGGTAGGCCACCTAAATACTGATTTGCGCCAAGACCAAGAGGCATGGTGTACTCCGCTGTGTGGCCTTGCTGTATACCCTTTAGGCAAGCGTAACACCGCTATGCGCAATAGATTGCGCTGCGAACTGAACCTATGATTAAGCCGGATAGCCAAGCAGCAGCACCCTATGATTGAAACGCTGGAAATTTAGAGGTAGACATGCGTATTAAGGATTATTTCCGCCAAACATCCATTTTGCGCTTTATCACCCCTGCCTTATTGCTGATGGTGTTACCCGCCTTTGTGGCTTTTTTTATGAGCTGGAGCAGTGTGATGCGCTCCAGCGGTGAAGGAGCGGTGATTAACTTGGCGGGCTCTTTGCGCAAGCAAACTTACTTAATTGTTGCTATCCATCTATCTCCCCCTGCTCCTATTCCGGTTAGCCGGCCATTTTTGCAGCAAGTGATTGATGATTTTGAACAACGTCTGTACAACCCCATTCTGCTTAGCAATTTACCCAGCGCACCAGAAGACCCCGTGCACCTTGCTTACACTAAAATGGAAAACAGCTGGCGCACCGATATTAAAAAGGATCTATCCCAGCTCAGCACCACCTACGACGGCAAGCTACTGCCTAAAGCCATGCAATTTGTGACTTTAATCGACCATTACGTGGCCGCCATTGAAGATAAACACGAAGCTCGCTTGCTATGGCTAGGGCGCATTCAATGGATTTCTTTCGGGGGGATGATCTGTGTGTTATTGCTGACCCTGAAATGGCTAAGCCGCAGCGTAACCCGCCCCTTAATTGCCATGGCACAAGCCGCTACCAAGATTAGGCAAGGCGATTTAAATGTCCGCGCCCCTGAAAAAGGCGCTGGCGAAATCATCCAGCTTGGGCAGGCAATTAATCATATGGTGAGCGAGCTAGCCCAAGGCCTGGCTGAATTAGAATCACGCGTCACAGAGAAAACCAAAGCACTCTCGCAGAATCAGCGCAGCTTAGAATTTTTGTACAGAATCAAACAAATCCTCTCTGATCAAGAGCCGGATCAAGCCACGTTTGATCAAGTACTCCATGATTTAAGCAGCGTGATAGAGCTAGAACACGCCGCCATCTGTATTACCGAAACCGAGCAAGCACCGCTGGCTTTTCGCTTTGCCATCATGCCCATTAAAGACAGCAAACATTGCGATCAAAACAACTGCCAAAACTGCACAGACGGAGCCGATCAAGCACCACAAGCCAGCAATCGCCCGATTTTTCAACTTAGCGATGGCAGAAAAAACTACGGCATCATGCCCATTCAACTTAAAGCAGAGCAGGTACTGGCAGATTGGCAATTACAGCTTTTAGAAGCTGTGGCACGGCAAATTGGCACGGCACTGGCCAATGCCAAACGTAAGCAAGAATCACATCGTTTAGCACTACACGAAGAGCGCTCCGTGATTGCGCGGGAATTACACGATTCTCTTGCGCAATCTTTATCTTATTTAAAAATTCAAGTGGTGCGTTTACAAACACAGTTCCCCGAGGCAGAACGCAGCCCTACCGCCCAAGCCGCACTCAGCGAGTTACGTGAAGGGCTAAGTGGTGCATATCGCCAACTGCGTGAATTACTCAATACTTTTCGCTTACAAATGCACGAACGCGGTCTTGCGGCGGCGCTAGAACAAACCGTGCAAGAATTTACTGAGCGCCTAGGCTACGCCGTTATCCTAACAAACCGCCTCTTGGGGGTAGAGCTCAGCGCGCATGAAGAAATTCACATCCTACAAATTATCCGCGAAGCCCTCGCCAATATTGAGCACCACGCAGCAGCCCAAAACGCTTGGATTGGTTTAACTTGGGCAGAGCAGCGTATTTTGGTCACCATTGAAGACAACGGCTGCGGCATTAGCCAGCACCCCGATAAAAAGCAACATTACGGGCTAAGCATTATGCGCGACCGTGCGCGCAGCTTAAACGGCCAATTCAGCGTACAACGCCGCGAGCCGAATGGTACTTTGGTGTCGTTGCGCTTTACCCCAATCACCCCCTTTGCACCGCAAGGAACCCCCTCATGAGCGATGGATACACCGTTGTTGTTATTGACGATCACCCCTTATTTAGAAAAGGCGTACTGCAGCTTTTAGCGCTTGATGAGCGTTTTATTTTGGTGGGCGAGGCGGCCAGCGGCGCAGAAGGGCTAGCGATTGTGCAAGCGCAAAACCCAGATCTAGTCATTCTTGATTTAAATATGAAAGAGATGGATGGCATTAGCACGCTACGTGCCATTAAAGAGCTAGACCTTGACTCACGCGTGGTGATGCTCACCGTATCCGATCAATCCTCAGATTTAGTCGCTGCGGTGCGGGCGGGAGCCGATGGCTATTTACTTAAAGATATGGAGCCAGAAGAGATAATCAGCAGCCTAGCCGAGGCACTCGACGGCCAAATGGCCATTCCCGAGCGCCTTGGCCGGGTACTGGCGCTAGCCTTGCGGGATGACGACGCCAGCCAGCGTAACGCCATGATGGATTCCTTAACCGAGCGCGAGCGCGAAATCTTAGCCTGCCTAGCCAATGGCCTATCCAACAAATTAGTCGGCAGAGAACTAGGCATTGCGGAGGGCACGGTAAAAGTGCACGTCAAAAGCTTACTGCGTAAACTCAGCTTCCGCTCTCGGCTAGAAGCCGCCATTTGGGCCGTAGAGCAAGGGATTAAATTGCGTTAGCGCCATAGGGGTGGATTACCGCGCCCCTAGCAGCCTATCGGACTTAGCATCAGCGCTCTTCTTTGCCTGAGATCCAAATAGAAATCACCAACCAAATGGTATTGAGCACCGCTAATACAAAACCTAAAAACCCAAGCAAAGGCAATCCAAATAGCATAGGCCCGGCTTTTACCGTCATGACAATCGATGAGCCAATAATTAAAGAGCCGGTCACAATCCCCATTGTTAAACGATTGGCACTGCGGGTAATTTGCAAACCAAAGTGATCTAGCCGCTTTAAATCTAAATCAATGCGTATATTGCCACGGCGAGCTTGTTTAATTAGCTTGCCAATATCTCTGGGTAATCCGCCTAATAATTGCACCGTTTCATACAAGCCTTCCTTGCCTTTTTTAAGCATGGCCTTAGGATGAAACCGCGCCAGAATCACTTCTTTTACAAACGGCGTGAGGTGCCCCACCATTTGAAACTCTGGATCAAGCTGCCGCCCTAATCCCTCTAAGGTAATCAGCGCTTTAAATAGCAGCGTTAAATCTGATGGCAAGGTAATTTGATGCTCGCGCATCATTTGCACCACATCATTAAGCAAATTACCAAAACGAATATCTTTTAAAGCAAGGTTTTCATAATCAAACATAAACCCCGCAATATCGGAGGTGAGTTTTTCTTCATCCACCACCGTGTCACCAGTCCACTCTAATAGCACATTCAGAATGCCATGTTCATCACGCTGTGCAAGGGCGGCTAATAAATCAACGATTTGATCGCGCCGTGGATGCGGCAAACGCCCCACCATGCCAAAATCTAAAAATGCCATTTGATTACCAGGCAAATACTTTACATTGCCCGGATGAGGATCAGCATGAAAATAGCCATCAATCAGCACCATTTTTAATACAGCATCCGCGCCTCTAGACGCTAAAACACAGCGATCCAAACCCGCAGCATCCACCCCCAATAAATCATTGCCTGCCACTCCCCCAACATAGCTTTGTACATTGAGGCTTTCTGAAGTCCATTCCCAATAGGTTTTAGGGATAATAATATCTTCATGGCCTATAAAATTTTGCACAAAGCGCTCTGAGTTTCTAGCCTCTGCAGATAAATTCAATTCACGGCGTAAAGATTTAGCGAATTCTTCGGCAATTTTAACCGGCTGATAGCGACGGGATTCGGCGAATTCAAATTCCATCAAAGAGCCGATATGCCGCAAGATGCGTAAATCGGCCTCAATTTTAGGAATCACCCCTGGGCGGCGAATTTTTAACACCACCTCAGTACCATCTAATAATTTAGCACGGTGCACTTGAGCGATAGAGGCGGCCCCAACCGGCTCTGGGTCTAGATCAAGAAAAATATTGGCAGGATCTGTGCCAAGTAAAGCAGTTAACTCCGGCAGAATTAAATCAAAAGGCACCGGTGGCACATTGCTTTGTAATTTTTCAAACTCGGTAATCCATTCCGGCGGAAACATATCCACCCGCGTTGCCAATACTTGCCCCAGCTTTACAAAAGCAGGGCCTAACTCTTCTAAGGCACGGCGTACCCGCACTGGGGAATCAACGAGCTCGGCTTCGTAATTACCAGGTAAATGTAAGAGATCGCTGGCGCGTTCAATACCACGGGCCAAGCCCAATCTTTGCACCAAATTACCCAAGCCATGACGAACAAGTACAGCCACAATTTCACGAACCCGTGGCAAATCACGCATCACGGTAAAGGTTTCCTTCAGCATTCTTAGACCCAACAGTAAGATGTAATGCTATTTCAACATAAATCAGCCATGCCGTGCATTTAACTCCATCATCAAAGAAAAATCTTTTAAATCATCGGCCAATTGAATCAACAAAGTCGTTCATTACTTTCAGTCTGTCAGATTGCCAATCGGCAGCGCCGTATTCCAATTTTCCTAGCGGGGTGAACATGCTAATATCGGTAGCTGTTTTTTAGCGCCCCCAATAACCATAAGCAGGCGTAGCCACAGGCCCCCTTAAACTAACGTTGTAAAACGTGATTCACCTTAAGCGCAGCCAACACTCGCCTGCTTCATTTAGAGCCATTGCCCCCCACATGAAATGGATTAGATTAATCAGCGCATTATTCGTGGGCGTTAGTGCATTTGCGGCTCACGCCGATGACACCAGCCTTAATGAGGTCGATCCAGCCGTTGAGCAAATTGCTCCAGCCACGACCATTACCAACACCACACGGCCTAGCAAAGCCAAAGCCAACAACCGCTCTGAAAAACCCGATTACGCCCCCGCTCAAGATATGCTGCTACAAGCCATGAGCCTGATTGGTGTGAAATATAAATGGGGAGGTGCCACCCCAGAGGCGGGCTTGGATTGCAGCGGCTTTGTGCGCTATGTTTTCCAAAACTCCATGAATATCGCCCTGCCGCACAATGCCCTAGGCATGGCGCAATCAGGTGCAAGTATTGATAAAGAAGAACTTAAACCAGGCGATTTAGTTTTCTTTAATACGCTAGGGCGCACGTTTTCGCACGTCGGCATTTATATGGGCGACAACCGCTTTATTCATTCGCCACGTGCGGGTAAAAGCGTTGAAATTACGAATTTAAATCAAAGCTACTGGACTTCACGTTTTACTGGCGCTCGGCGCTACGATGGCGCGGAGGGAACACCCGTCAATATGGCGACGCTCTTAGCCCAAGTACCCAAGCAATCAAGCAGCGCCCGCGCTAAACCGGTCTGTAAAACGGTAAAGCGTAAGGGCAAAAAACACTTGGTCTGTGAAACGCTAAAGCTTGAGCGCGAAAGCAGCAGCGCCCGAGCCAAAACCAGCAAAAGTGGTAAATCGCAAGTCAGCAACAAGGCTGCGAGCAAGACAAGTAGAAAGGCTGCCGCAAAAAGCAGTAAGTCGAGTAAAACAAGCAGCAAGGCCACCAAGTACAAAAGCACCAGCAAAACCGTGACGAAGCACACGACAAGCAAGAAAAACAAGTAATTTGCACTAGGCTCCGTTGACGTTTCCCAGCTCAGCGCAATTGCGAATGAAACATCAACAAACCCTAAGCATCCACACCGCGCTCCCTGCTGCGGTGTGGTTTTTACCCGCCTAAGCCAATCGCAATATCGCTGGCAGCATCTGCGCACTCTTGGTGCTGGCACTGTTTTTTGGCGGGATTATCCACGCGTGGTGGCAACCACTCACAATAGGAGCCTATCTAGCAGCCTGTCGGACTTAGCATCAGTCAGCTGCAAAATCACCTGATCGGCCTATATTTCACCAGATTTTTGACCAATAACTCGTTATTGGCGCTGCAAATCCGGCAAAATCTAGTCTCGACCATGCGATTTTTCGCTTCGACCGTCTAAGTCCGACAGGCTGCTAGTTGGCTGGCTGATTCTACCCCCAAGCCACCCGCCCATTTTAGAACAACTGCCCCCAATGCCGATTGATCAAGCCATCGACGCCATCTGTGCCGATTTTGACCCACACCTACCTGCCGAGCCACGCGCCCGCCTTGGCCATATTCAAGCACTGATTCATGAACTGGCACCGCGCTTTGCCAACCCCACTTTCCCTGCCACAGCCCGTATTGAGCTAGCCAATACCATGAGCCGTGATTGGCCCGCCACCATCGGCAATGATCTGGCGCTGCCGGCCAGCTTTACCAACACGCACCTCCTGCGCAATGGCAAAACCGCCCAAACGCTAGTCACCAAGCAATGAGTGCTGCTGCACAATGAGCTAACAGAAATGGCCCGACCTATACAGCGAAGACGCCGATAAACGCATCCGCCACGGCAAATACCTAAAACAAAAACTTCAGCCCTATCAGTTTATCGACCACCAAGGCAACATTTCATTTTAATTTCATTAAAGTTACAATTTTATGAATTTTTTTCTTTAAGTCTCATGGCTTCTTATGATGAAATAAAGGTGCAATCACCACACACCGCTTTTTTCAGGACAACACCATGAGCAAGAAGTCAAAATCATCCACACCGAATGATCCAAGCCGCCGCCGCTTACTAGGTGGGCTGGCCGCAATAGGTGCAGGTTTGGCCCTGCCTGCCAGTCATGCAGCCAAACCCATAGCCAGCAACCCACTCGCCGCACTCAACAAACCTTTAAAAAATAAAATTAAAAATGTGGTGGTGATTTATTTAGAAAACCGCAGTTTTAATAATCTATTTAGCAATTTTCCAGGCGTGGCACAGCCGCTTGCAAGTGCGAATCCTGAGCCTCAACTCGATCGCGATGGCAGCGTTTTAAGCAGCCTGCCCAAGATTTGGGGGGGGCATGGTGCAACGCGGTCAAACCGTGGCGGGTAAGCGTTACTTTATTGAAGAGGCGCAAATCAGCGGATTGCCGAATGCGCCATTTGCGCTTAAAGACACCGAGGGCAAGCCGCTGCCTGAAGCAGTGATTACCCGCGATCTAGCCCATCTGTTTTACCATAATCAGCAACAAATCAATGGCGGCAAAAATAATCAGTTTGTGGCTTGGGGAGACTCTGGCGCACTAGTGATGGGGCACTACAGCGAAACGGAAAAAAACCTCAATCTATGGCAAATCGCCCGTAAATACACGCTATGCGATAACTTCTTTATGGCCGCATTTGGTGGCTCCTACTTAAATCACCAATTTTTAATTTCTGGCCGAACCCCAGAATACTTTGATGCCGCCAATGGCCCTGCCAAAGGAAAAATCGCCGTTTTAAGCGATGGCCCACAGGGCTATCAACTAGCAACCAGCGCTAAATCACCTGCCTCGGCACTCGATGGCCCCGCTAAATATATCAATAACGGCGCGATTACTCCCGATGGTTACGCCGTAAACACCATGGCCCCGCCCTATCAACCCAGCTTTATACCACCCGCTCCAGGCGGCGATCCCCAACTGGCCGATCCAGCCGACCCAAGCACCCTGCCACCACAAAGCTATCGCACCATTGGCGATTTACTCTCTGACAAAAAAGTGAGCTGGGCTTGGTATGGCGGCGCATGGCAGGCCACGCTAGATGGCAAGGGCGGCGCAGACGCACCTAATTTTCAGTACCATCACCAGCCCTTTAATTACTTTAAACAGTTTGCCCCCGGCACCGCAGCAAGAGCCGAGCATTTGCGTGATGCTGGCCTTGGCGAAAGCCCATATTCCAATCACTTTATCGCCGCTGCCGTGACTGGCACCCTGCCGCAAGTGGCCTTTTATAAGCCTCAGGGCAATCTAAATATGCACGCCGGTTATTCTGATGTGGAATCGGGCGACCAGCATGTGGCCAATGTGCTGCAACACTTGATGAGCGGCCCGCAGTGGAAAGACATGGTGGTGGTGATTACCTTTGATGAAAACGGCGGCTGGTGGGATCACGTCGCCCACCTAAGGGGGATCGCTGGGGCCCAGGCTCGCGCATCCCCGCCATTGTGGTATCCCCCTTCGCCAAAAAAGGCCATGTGGATCACACCCTCTATGACACCACCTCCATCATTCGTTTTATCAGCCAACTGCATGATTTACCCGAGCTAGAAGGCATACAGCTACGCAATCAAGCCTTTAAAGCCCGCGGCGCAACCCCGCCGGGCGATTTAATGGCAACACTAGATCTCTAAGCGCCAGTATTGCACGGGTAAGCCATATTGTAGGGGCGCGCAAACAGCGCCCCTACATACTCACTGAAAAGCCTTTTAGTACTTGTTTTTCCCTAAAGCAAAGCGCATTCAAAGAGCATCGCTGCATCACATCTGCCAATAAAATTTCGATACGTTATTTTACTTACGCACAATAACTTACAGCTTGATAAACCCCATAGAAAACGAGTCATCTCGTTGTAAATAATCCCCTATTAATGTAGTCTGCACGCTCCCAATCGACCGTAGATTACCTCATGACACCCAGCGATCTGCTTGCCTCCTTCGCCGCTGCCTTTAATCAAGACAATCGCCTTATTACACTGCAACTTGGCGATGGCGGGGTATGGGGTGAGCAGCTGCTGCCTCAAACGATAAGCGGCCAAGAGGGCGTTAGCCAGGCTTATCGCTATCAAATTGACTGCCTATCGTCCGATGGCTCCTTAGAGCTGAAATCGCTATTGGGTCTGCCAGTAGTGATTGCAATTAGCGATGCCGATGGCGGCAAGATTGAGCGTTGCGGGGTGATTACCCAAGCCCAGTTACTTGGCTCAGATGGTGGCTTTGCTAAATATGCTTTAACCATAGAACCACCGTTTGCCCTGCTGCGCTATCGCCGCACTTCACGCGCTTTTCAGGATTTAAGCGTTCCAGACATCATTAAACAGGTACTGGCCGAGCATCAGGCGATAAACCCCGTGTTTGCTGCTGTGCAAACGCTGGATTTTAAACTCACCGGCACGCACCTGCCGCGCTCTTATTGCCTGCAATACCGTGAATCTGATTTTGATTTCTTAACGCGACTCCTGCACGAGGAAGGCTTGGCTTGGCGATTCGTGCATTTGGCTGGTGATAATCCGCAAGTACAACTCGTGATCTTTGATGACGCCTTTGCTATCCCAGAGGCGCAAGAAATGCAAGTTAGCTTTCATAGGGCTGATGCTACGGAGGAGAGTGATTCTCTTACCGAATGGACAACTCAGCGGCAAATCGGCAGCAGCTCGGTTTCCCTTGCCAGCTTCGATTACAAGGCCACCACAACAAATCAAAGCTTTGATGAAAGCCGCATTGATCAAGGCGATGGCGGGCAGCAAATCCAGACCAGCCTTGAAGATTACGATACCCAGACCCACTATTACGCCAGCGATACAGAGGGCCTCAGCCACTATGCCAACTTGCGTCAGCAAGCTTTGGACGCGCAAAAGAAATCCTTCACCGGCTCTGGTACTTTGCGCAGCTTACAAGCCGGGCAATGGTTCCGCTTAGAAGATCACCCCGCCCATAATTTTGATTCGCCTGAGCAACGGGAATTCGCCATTACCGAGCTTAAATTCACCGCCAATAATAATTTGCCAGCAGATTTAACTCAGCAACTTGGCCTAGTCGCCCACAGCCTGCTAGCCCCTGCGGCCGCCAAGCCCTACCAAGCCGATTTTACCGCCCAAAGACGTGGCCAGCCGATTACGCCTAACTTTGCTCATACCGAACACAGCAAGCCCAAAAGCTTAGGCGTACAAACCGCCACCGTAGTTGGCCCACAAAGCAGCGGTGCCGACTCTAGCCAACAAGCAGAGGTGCATACGGATGAGTACGGCCGCATAAAAATTCAATGGCATTGGCAGCGTTCCCAGGAGCACCCAGAATTTGGCGCAAATATGGATGACAAGTCATCCTGCTGGGTGCGCGTCTCTATGCCAAGCGCCGGTGCAGGCTTTGGTCACCAGTTTATTCCGCGCATCGGCCAGGAAGTTTTGGTGGATTTCCTCGAAAATGATATCGACCGCCCCATCGTCACCGGCGTAGTCCACAACGGTAGTCATCCTGTGCCCACATTTAGCGGCGCAGGTGCTTTGCCCGCCAATAAAACGCTATCTGGCATCAAAACCAAAGAATTTGAGGGCGGCCAATACGGCGAGCTGCTGTTTGACGATAGCAAAGGCGAAGTACGCACCAAACTATCTAGCGAGCATGGCAAAACCCAGCTCAATATGGGCTATCTGATTCACCCAAGAACGGATGGAAAAGGTGAAGCACGCGGTGAAGGCTTTGAATTACGCAGCGACAAACAAGGCGCAATCCGCGCCAGCGGCCTGCTGATTAGCACTGAAGCCAAAGACGGCGCATCCGGCAAGCAGCTAGACCGCAGCCCCGCCCAAAGCCAGCTGGAATCGGCCTTAGACACCGCCAAAAACCTTGGCGAATACGCGGCTAAACAACTTGCCGACAGCATGGAAACCGGCGACGACGATCAAACCGTCAAACCCGACAACAGCCCAGGCAGCAAAGCCAGCACCGGCCATCTGCACCACCACGTACACGCCAGCAAAAGTTTTGAAGCAGGTAGCAACACCGATCAAGACGGCAAAAGCAAATCCAAAGAGCAAGCAGGCCAGCAAAAAATCATCCTGCTGCACGGGACCGACGGCGTAGCGATTACTACCCCGCAAAGCCAGACCCTCAGCGCGGGCACAAACCTAGATCAAGTCGCCCAGCGTGACACTAACCAAAGCACCGGCCGCCGTTGGATTCACAACGTTGGCCAGCACATCAGCCTGTTTGTGGGGGGCGTGAAAGACCAAATCACCCTAAAGCTGATTGCAGCCAAAGGCAAGCTACAGGTGCTGGCGCAAAGCGACGATATTGAAATCACCGCCGACAAAAACACCAAGTTCACGGCGATTAAAGGCAAGGGCCTATTCAACGCCAAGCAAGAAATCCTGATGACCGCTGGCGGTGCTTATATCCGCATCAAAGACGGCAAGATTGAGCTGCATGCGCCGGGGAAGATCAGTATTAAAGGCGGCAGCCATGATTGGAGCGGGCCAGCGCAAATGATGCCAACTTTGCCGCAGTTTCCTCATTCAATTTGTAAATCCTGCATACTAAAAGCAAAAGATGCGGGCAGCCCTTTTGCGAGAAAAACATGATGATTGATCTTTATCCGCAACAAACGGCCCAAGTTTTGATGCAGTGGCTAGAGCCGAGCCTAAACACGGAAAATCACCTGTATGCATTGCTGGATCACAGCTTTGATCCAAAACTGCTGCTTAAAATGAAGAATCGCATTAGCTATACGGCTTTGTATCAGGATCAGGGAGGGGATGTGGAAGTCTCGCCCTTGCTCTGCCCGCTCAATACGCAAAGCGAGCTGCAGGCACAGATTGAGCTTTTACTACAGATCACTGCAGGGCAGCCCATGCTGAGTTTCTGGCTTAGCCCGCTCGATAGAGAGGCGGTTTTTAGCCACTTTGCCAATTATTGTGATGTCATTCTTTTGCCTGAAAAAATAAGCATGATTTTGCGTTACGCGGATACGCGTATTTTGCCCAATCTGCTTGCTACTTTAAGCCCAGAGCAAAGCGCCATGTTTTTACGCCCCTTTGTGAAGCTGGCTTATTTTGATCGCGCAGCAAAGCCGGTGGTTGTGAATGGTGCTCATCAGCCGCAGATTGCGGATAAGCCGCTGATATTGAATGAACTGCAATTCAATCAGATGATGGACCATTCCCTGCCTGATCAGGTATTGCAGCAAATCTACCGTGATCAATTACAGGCGCTACTTCCTGCACAAGCGTCGCTGGCTTATGCCCAGGTAAGCAATGAGTGTATGGCGGCAAGGGCAGAAGGCTTAACTGAGGTTGCCGAAGTGGCATCCTTTTGCACGGCGCGCTTACAAGAGAGCAGGCCTTAAATAAGTGATGCAGCACAAAGGAAATAACAGTGTTTAAACAGTATCTATGCATTTTGTTCGTGCCTTTATTATTTGCCTGCCAAAAAGATATTTCAGCAGATGAAGAAGCGCTAGCCGCGGCCAGTAAAGTGCCTGCTGATAGCGTAACGGTGTCGGTAGATCAGGTGAATTACAACGCCGATTTAGAAATTAAATACACCGCCTTTGATGTGTCTGGCGGCAGCCCCAAAGAGGCGGTTGCCGGTGGGATTGTTGTGCCGCTGGCGGCGGGTGGGGCCAAAAGCTGCTGTGTGAATCTGCCTAAAGTCTGGCGGCCGGGAATTAAAATTAAGGTGGAGTGGCAAGAGGCAGATAAGGAAATTCGCCCTGAAATCTACCGGCAAACGCAGGAAATACCCCGCTATCAAAAGCCGGGCGATGTGTATCTGGTGTTTTACCCCGAGCATCAGCTGGAAGTGATTGCCTCGCCTGTGGAGCCATCGCACCCAGATTGGCCAGGCAAAATCAAAGCGCCTCCGCTGGATGCTTGCCTGCAAAAAAACACCAAGAAATTTTGTATGCAATCGTTGCCGAAGTATGGAATTGGGTCAAAAGAAGAAAGCGCAAGCATGTACCGTGCAGCCTGCCAGCCCAGTACTATCGCCGAAAATGCTTATCGGGAGCACCCAGAGCACGCAAAAATCGGTTGTATGAAATGGCAAGCTGAATGTTTGTCTAGTTGGGATATCGATAAAAAAATGTGCAACATAAATTATAAGGACGATTGATATGCCAGCTCGATTTGCTGAGGAGTGCTCGATTAAGCCGCTGTTGCTCACTCAAAATGAAATTAGTGTTCGCTTAAAGAACCAAGACACCCCCTCCTGCCTCACCTGCGAAGAAGACATCTTTCTCGGCTTTTTTTTCGATGGCACCAATAACAATAAATATCGGGATACGCCTGAATACTGCCATAGCAATGTGGCCCGTTTATACGAGGCTTATCCGGGCAAGGGCACGGTGTCGCAGCTGGCTTTAACCAGCGGTGCAGCCAAAGCGGATGAGCCTTACCTAAAGGGGCCGGGAACAGATCCGTATTTGTATCGTAAAACCTATATTCCCGGCGTGGGTACGCCGTTTAAAAAGCTGGGGGATAGCGGTGAAAATAGTGATAAAACAGGCGGGCTGGCCGCTGCTATGCATGCAGAAGTCAGAATGTGCTGGGCTCTGCTGCAAGTCACCAACCATATTTCTGCCGCTTTGCTGGGTGAAAACCTGACTGATCCGCTGGATAATGACGGCAAGCTGGCGCAAAAGATGCTTGATCGCTGGTATGGGGCGCAAAAGCCGCTGCCGCCCACGCTAAAAATACAGCCTTATCAGACCAAGCCAGGTCAGTGGTTAGAAATACCCAATCCGCAGGCGGATTTTAGCCGAGCGACGGTGCTGGCTAAACGCAGCCAAGCATTGCACGAAAAAATTAAAGTAAGGCTGGCCAATAAGCCTTCATTACGGCGGGTCAGGATTTCGGTGTTTGGGTTTTCTCGCGGAGCGGCAGAGGCCCGTGCATTTTGTAACTGGCTGCTGAATGCCTATGGCGGCGGGGTGGGCGGGATAGCGCTGAGTATTGATTTTCTTGGCTTGTTTGACACAGTAGCCTCGGTAGGGTTTTCCCGCTCTGCACCTGGGGCAGATGGTCATTATGCTTGGGCCACCGAGCAGAATTTAAGCGTTTCTTCCAGTGTTAAACGCTGTGTGCATCTGGTGGCTGCGCACGAGGTAAGGGCTTCGTTTCCTTTGGATTCGGTGGGGAGTGGCCGTCATTTGAAAGAGGTGGTTTATCCCGGAGTGCACTCCGATATTGGCGGCGGTTATTTGCCGGATGATCAGGGGCGTGCGAATGGTAAGGGTAGCGAGGGAGATCAGAAAAAAATCTCGCAAATTACGCTGGCACAAATGTACCGCGAGGCGCTGATGGCGGGCGTGCCGATGACTAATCCAAGCGAATGGAAGGGCTTTCGGGAAAGTAATTTTAAAATTGATAGCCAAACGATTAAAAAATTTAACGACTATGTGCAAGCTACCAGCAAGCTTAGTACCCCGTCGAGCAGCCCAGTCAGTAAAGCAAGCCTGGCGGCGATTGACCCGATGTGGCCTGTTGAGCGCCAGCCTTCGATGCCCCTGCTAAAACTGATACATCAGCACTATGGCTATTTTTTGCAATGGCGGCGCTCCATTCTGGGGCATGCCCATGAACAGGCTAGCCTGAATGCATCTACTGCCGTTTCTAAGGCACAAGATATTGTTGATTTTAAGGTGACAGATCAGCAGCTCAAGCTAGAGCTGGATTTTTTGCAGGATCAATCCTCGTTTAAATATTTAAATTCTGATGATCCGGTGATTGAAAAAATACTTAGAGGAACAAGCGTTGCTACAAGCGTCTTTCCTGGCCCTATAGTATCCACGGGCCTGAGTTTACTTGCCCGGCATTCGGTCACTAATGTAATGAAAGATAAACAAAAAGAATGGGATGAGGGAATTAAAGCATTGTGGCCAGGCCACTGCCCAGCGCCGTGCCTGCCTTTTTTTGAAACATTAATGCATGATTCCAGAGCGTGGTTTAAGCCACTTGGCGCAGAAGCCGCTGACGAGACTAAAGTAGAAATAGCAAGGCTTCAGCGTGAAAATCATGAGTTAAAGCAAAGAAATGAAGCGCTTCTTACTCATCCAGATTTATTGCAGCGTTCGGGCGTTGCGGTCACAGAGGTGCAAAGACTCAAAGAAAAAAACACGGCCCAAATAGAAGAAAATAATAAAATAATCGAAGAGTACAAAACAGGCCGACGTGTGCGGCTTATTTACGCTGGGCAAGAGCCTTATCGAATGTATGGTTATTTACGCTGGCGGCATATCTTTGCTGCATAAGCACTAATTCACTCTATTTGGCAATATTTTGATGGATAAGAAGCCCTAGGGTGAAAGTTAACTTTTAAAGTTTTTTGGTGCATTTTTATTTTATGGCTAAAAGTTTATAATTATGAATATAATTAATCGAATGATGTTTTTTATGTGACTATTTTTTTAAAATAAGGGCATATATGTTAATACTTGGGATTCTTTCGTTTTTTTGTTCTGGCTTTATGCTTTTATGGGTTTTTTTTATTGCGGTATCGGATATTATTCCATATTTCATGTTTCGTGAAGGGTTGAGTAAGTACTTGGGTATTGAATTAAGTATCCAGGGCCCATTTGGCATTGCTGTTGTTTTTTTATTTACTGGGTTTATTTTTTTGTATGCGCATGATAAAAATAAAAAAGAAAATTGGAAAAAAAGCATTCTATTAGCCATCGATACGGATGATGTTTTACTGCTATCTTCAATATTAAAGGTTGATTTATTTTCTTTAAGTGATAAAAATAAATTGTTAATTAAATTTCACTTGAAGGCAAAAGAAAAAGGGAGCGTTTTGTGTGCAATACAACTCTTAAATGCGTTGAAATAAAATAAGCCTATTTTTCGTTTTGTCTGAACAGAAAAAATAAGCGAATAAAGCAAACGAATGAATATCTGCTGGCGAACCCCGATACCCAGCGGAGAGCCAGTGTTTCGGAGGCCGATACGCAAAATATGGTCGGAAAAAATAATGCACAAATAGCTGAGAATAATAAAATAATCGAAGAGTACAAAACAGGCCGACGTGTGCGGCTTATTTACGCTGGGCAAGAGCCTTATCGAATGTATGGTTATTTACGCTGGCGGCATATCTTTGCTGCAGCAGGCTAAACTCGGGGGCGAACATAGTCAGCGCCTTTTACCTGTTCAAAATAACTGATTTGCCCCCACCCCAGCCCCAAGCAGCCTGTCTGACTTAAGACTGATCTACTACGGAAAAGCCGGATTTGGCCATATTCAACGCATTTTTTCGTTGAATAGCCAGCTATTCGCCTCAAAAATCCGTTAAATCTGTCTCAAACTGGGCTTTCCCTCACTACGATCGCTTAAGTCCGACAGGCTGCTAGTACCTTATTTACATAATTATTAAAAATAAACCATCATAAAATTGCACGGCAATTACACCAAAATATACTGTTAGAAAAGTATTGATATTTCAGCGGTAAAATAAAGAAAAGTAGTCAGCAGATTGATAAGCATCAATGTTGCAGTGCAACATAAAGGGGATGTTGACTAGATTACTTATTTCTTTTGGAAAAACCATGTGCTTTCATGAAACCGACTATCTAGCCCGTACCCAAAACATTATCCCGCAGCAGCCAATCTGGATTCAACTTTGGCTGGAATACTTGGATGGTAACGTGGAATAGCATTAAAGATGCGATATCGCTGTGCCGTTCTACCTTAGCTAGCAGCCTGTCGGACTTAAGACTGATCTACTACGGAAAAGCCGGATTTGGCCATATTTCACGCATTTTCTCGTTGAATAGCCAGCTATTCGCCTCAAAAACCCGCTAAATCTGTCTCAAACCGGTCTTTCCCTCGCTACGATCGCTTAAGTCCGACAGGCTGCTAGCTTGTGAATGGGTTTGTATCGGGTGTGCAAGTCGCGTCTCTTGCGCACCGCCTTTGGCCTTAAGCCGCTCAACGCCAGCGCAGCAAAACCCACAGCAACACCGCACAATTAATCAGCACCGTCGCCCAAAACACCACCAAAAACGCAGCCTTTTTAGATTTATGCCTCAGCACCCGCTGCGCCAACAAAGCCCCCGGCCAGCCACCCAACAGCCCCAGCAAATGCAAAGTGCTCTCTTGAGTGCGCCAGCGGTTATTCTTGGCGGCGGATTTATCTAGGGCATAGGCAATAAAAGCCACGATGCTCATCAACAAATAGCCACCTGCAATCAGCCACGGCAAACGCCCGATATAGCAGGCAGAGACTATAAATGCACAAAACACCAGCACCCAAATCACAGGCCAAGAGCCAGATTCAGCCGCAGCCACCCTTCGCTGCCCCACAAAACAAACCTGCTCCGCCCGAAACCGGCCCTTGTCATCACGCACCTGCACATAAGTAATCAAATCACCTTCTGCCGGGCGCTGGGCACGATTCTCAAACGCCTTAATATGTAAAAAAGCCCGCTCCCCGCCCCCGTTCTGAACGACAAAACCAAAGCCTTGATCATCCTTCCAACTACTGATTTTTCCTTGAAAGCGCATAGAACCTCGTTTGGTAATTTAAAAGGAGAGAGGATTATTGAAGAACACTACTGCAAAGTTCTGAGCAAGCAAACACAGTGATTCGGCCATTAGAGACGTCGGATTGTAACAGTGCGGCGAATAGTTTATTTATTCACCGCATATTTTGCAGACATTATATTGCTCTTGCGGTGAATGCACTCCATAATCACCGCATGAATAGCGGCGATTACAAATATACATGGCAGTCTAGCGACTGGCCAAATTGGCATTACGATCTGGCAGCGCTGGCAAAACCACTGGCTGAGGTTTGCCGTGCCCAAGGCATGCTGCTCGGGCGATTAAGTGATGTGGGCATGAATCTGCGTGAGCAAGCCAGCCTGCTGGTATTGACCGAAGATGTACTTAAGACCAGTGAAATCGAGGGCGAGCACTTTGATGCCAGCACCGTGCGCTCATCAATTGCACGGCGCCTTGGCGTTGATATTGGCGCACTAGCTGCCACAGACCGACACGTCGAGGGAGTAGTCGAGATGGTGCTGGATGCAACAAGCCACAGTGCGGACGCCCTCACATTAGAACGCCTATTCGGCTGGCACGCCGCACTGTTCCCCACCGGCTTTAGCGGCATGAGCCGCATCCAGATTGGCGAATTCAGAGCAGATGAAGATGGCCCAATGCAAGTCGTCTCCGGCCCAATTGGTCGGCAAAAGGTGCACTACGAAGCGCCTCCGGCAGAAGGCTTGCAGCAAGAAGTGGCTCATTTTCTGGATTGGCTAAATAGCGGAGACCTTGAAGACCACGCCATTTTAAAAGCAGGGATTGCGCATTTGTGGTTTGTAACCCTGCACCCCTTCGATGATGGCAACGGCAGAATTGCCCGCGCGGTAGGTGATTTACTGCTGGCCCGCGCGGATGGCAACACTCAGCGCTTTTACAGCCTGTCGGCACAAATCCAGCGTGAGCGAGCTGGCTATTACGACATCTTGGAAAAAACTCAAAAAGGCACGCTGGATATCACGCACTGGCTGAGTTGGTTTCTTGCCACCCTGCTCCAAGCCATTGCACAAGCCCAGCTCACGCTAGATGCCGTGCTCGTAAAGGCGAATTTCTGGCAGCGCTGGTCAGCAACATCGTTCAATGAAAGGCAAATCAAATTGCTCAACCGTCTGCAGGATGGCTTTGAAGGCAAACTCACCTCAAAAAAATGGGCCGCCATCGCCAAATGCTCCACCGATACCGCACTCAGAGACATCACTGAATTACTGAATCTGGGCGTGTTGCAGAAATCTGAATCGGGAGGGAGAAGTACTTCTTATGAGCTTGCGACTTGATTGGTGCTGATTGAGTTTGTCGGCGGCACTGAATACCAAGCTCTCCACAGGCTGCTATCCCGCCCAGCGTGGTCTTGATAGAAGTAGACGAAAACCGCGTCATCCGCGTAGGTGGCGGGGTGATTGAGCTTTGATGTGGGTTACAGTCCCACATAGGACATAAATGATGACTAAGGCCGAACAGCTCTAGTACTTCCCAAAAAATGAAGGCAGCTACCTGACAGCTTGCGGCCTTTCATATTTCAAGCTTTGACATTAACCCATCGGCCTGACGCCATTATAAGTTTGCTATCACCTGTCGCTATTACTGCATCCTCCAATCCTTGTTGTATAGTAGGTCATCATGGCTCAACTTCAAAACGGAGTAAGTGCGCAATAATTTCTCTACCCTGCCCCCAAACTTTGTTGCTTCGTCAAAAGAAAGAAAGATCTGCTTACGTTTAACGGCTGCTAGGATCCGAAGGATATTCCTCGTAGCAGGCACTTCAATGTTTTTGTAGATCACCGAGTCATGGATTATGAACGGAAGGTGTGTCATAGATAGCATGGCAAGATCAAAGCCAACGAGGCCTGCATAGGATTTTCCGGTGCCAGTATCCACAGGGGAAATGAAGCTATAAGAACCCGCGTTCTTAATTCTAAGCTGAGATGCATTTCGGTTCGGTCCATACACGACCTTGTTGAAACACTTCAGTTTAAAATTTAGCTTAGTTTCAATAGCTAGAAAAATGCCATCATAAATAGCCTCCAAGCGCCCCTTTGATCGCGATGCTTCCTTGTCAATATCCGCTTTTTGATCGTAGAACCGGTTCTCTTCGGCGGCTTTATCTGTGATTTCTTTTAGCTCAAAAACCCGCGCAAACAGATCATCCGGCGTTCCCTTATCAGCTAAGCCATCTCGTATATTATTCTCCAGATTACTGATCTCAACATTGAGTTCCGATTCGTCCAGGGAATACTGTGTTAGCTCTTTTTTAAGCTCTTTTTGTACCATCTTTCCGATATTTTGGTGAAAGGCTTCAACTTGTTCAAGCCGCTCAACATTAACACTAGGGAAAAATTCCGTGATAAGTGCGATATTGACGGTTAGCCTGGGCGTCACTCCCAAGAGGTCCCGTTTAAGTCGGCCTATTTTTGTCTGCAGTTCGTTACGCTTAGTAACTAAGTCATTCTTTTGCAAATGCAGCGCACGCAAGCGCTCGTCGAAAAGAGCTTCATAAGCGCTTAGCGCGCCCGTGAAACCCAGCTTCAAATCTTCAATGACAATAGCGTTATCCTCGATTCTCTTCTGATTGAATTTGTATTGAGTTTTATTGATTTTAGGAATTATTTCCGCACTCATAGATTTGGAAATTAGCTTTTTTCTTTCATTATGAGCATCTAAAACTTTTTTCTCTTCCGCAATTTTGTTAGTGTGCTCGAAAAGATCAATGAACCGCTCAATAGCCAATCCCGCTGATTCTTTAATGTCACCCGCAAATGGCTGATCTGGATCTAAACCACCTTTGTTCCAAATTCGGCTGAAAGGACTTACAATGGATCGAAAGCTACTTTTTAAATGATCTAAATTATAAAGAGCTTTGAGCTTTGCCCGATAATCCTCGACACTTATTTCCTCCATGACCTCATAATCCTTATTACAGATTTGAATAAGATTGGATATGTCGGTAGAACGTTTGAAGAAATAAGACACATTTTCGAATATGAACTCAATGCTGTATTCATGATGCCCAAGGGATTTAATAGCACCAGCTTTGTCTTCCAACAGGGACGTGCCGCCCATGGCAAAATCGATAACCATCAGGGCAGTAGATTTTCCGATGGAGTTCTTGGCATCGTCGTCACCAAGAATGATGTTTAATCCCAAATGAAAAGATATCTCTCCATGATTGAATAGTGGGCAAATTACCTTATTCAGCATATTCGATCATTCCTGTTGAGGCCTCGACATCAAGCGCACCAAGCACATAGAGGATATCGACTGCACATAAAAATTCTGATGCATCTTGGAAACTGTCAAAAGTTCTGGCTAGTAGATCTGGTATGGTCTCTCCGGCGTGCTTATTTTTCAGAATTGCGCTCATTTTGAAAATGGTGGACTCTTCGAGCCTTGTGAATTTAGTTGGAATTAGCATCAAAAACCTCGCAGTTCTGAACAAAGAATGAGGTGAGAACTTTAGAAGCTATGATAGATTTGCCAGTTTTCAAACTTATCCAATGCGCGATATGGTTGAAAACGATGTCTTTATTGTCAGGATTTTGCTTGTTCATGACCAGATAGTAGTTGTTAATCTGATTTTGCAGAATTCTTATTGCTGCTTGATCTCGCTGTTCAATGATCCGAATCTGGTTTCTAATTGATACAAAGAAGTCAATGGCATTTGAGCGTATTTCCCTCTTCTGCAAGGGACTAATACCGGTCCTAAGCTTGTCATCAAGCGAGCTAACATTTAGCTTTGACGCCGACAGATCGTCATAATCGCTGTCATTGTTCACGATCAGATCTAATATCTCGTGCACTTCATCTTGAAGCGCATGCTGGGAGGCTGTAAGTTTGGCCTTCGCCATACTACTGTAACCGTTCTTAATCTTAAGTAGATTAAGATATTCTTCGAGCTTGAAGTCTTTGTCGTATTTAGTATGGCAGGATGGACATAAAAGAATTACGTTTTCAAGGGCGTTTATTTCAGCTGGTGCAGCGTGACCTACCAGGCCTTTTACTTGCAAAGCGTTTGGATTCAAAGGGTAAATATGTGCTATTTCATAGCCTATGCTCGGATAAATCGAACTCGCCTTCTTAAACATCATTGGTAATGCGCAAAGTGGGCAGGCTCCACCAGTTTCAGCGTAGAGAATACTATGCTCGTTTGCATGGTACTTGACTCGTGTATTTGCCATTTACCTAAATCTCGTCCAATTCATTCAGACAGTTAATGTTTATAATGACTACATTATTTCAGACATTGACTAAAATTTCTTAATTATATTACGCAAAACTTAAGCCAACCAAAAGGCAAACGTAGAGATAACGACATAATCAGCGTTGGCCGACTTCTAAAAGAATTAAGCAAAGATCAAAATATGGGTAGCTAACTATTCACTTCCATGCAACAAAATGATTGAAAACAATAAAATTTTCACTTCCATATACCCCATATCCCTTAGCGGCTTATTTATCTCTAACTAATCACCCCCTCAGGCCAAATAAAATATGCCCCAAATCTAGGGCTAAATTTGGCCTCGCCACCGGCTACTTTCCCTTGATCAGTAATTTTTGTTTTGCCATCCACAATTTCTACAAATCCTTTCTCAAGCAATTTATCAATTAATTCTTGAGTATTTTTAAGGCCAAGTTTTGCGGCTAATTTAGAGCTGGTGAGCTTGGTTGTTTCTTCTGCTGTAATAGCTGCCGTCACCACTTCTGGCTGCGGTACGAGCGCTTGCACTTCAGGCTTTTGAACGACGGGAACTTCAGTAGGCTCTTTGATTCCAAATTTTGCTTTGAAATCGGGCTTTAAAGGGCGGTGGTGTCTGGTAAATAACTCGGCAATTTCCATTACCGTTTCTGGGCTGACGATCTTGGCTAAGCTGCCAAAAACAGTTCCAATACTTGCATTATCAACATTTGCCTTAGTTAACCATTCCAGAATTTGCTCTGCTTTAATAATGTTTTTGGTATCTAATTTTTTGGGGCGGGTAATACGCTGCTTATTGCTGACCATTACCACGCTGGTAAAGCTTGGCATTAAGGTAAGGCCAAGGCGTTTAGGTAGAGGCAATGTTTTGCTAAGTGCTTTTAGCACTTCGATGTGTTTGTCATTTTGTGCCAGCGGGCTGGGAATGCCGATTGGCTTTTTGTTATACCAAGCCGTAAATTCGCCCAGCTCATTAATTTGTAAATCTGCACTAAAATTTTTGGTTTCAATAACAAATACTTCCAGAAAGCGATTGATCAGCAAATGATCAATTTGTGCCACTCGGCCATGGTGTTCAATGCGCAGGTCGTGAATCACGGCCCATTTTGTTGAGTCTTTCAAATAGAAATTAATTTCATATTCGCTATTCTGCTCACCCAGCACACCCTGCTTGAGCATATAAATTTCTTTGGTAATTAAGTCGCGCTGATTTGCGCTTAGGTTTGCTTGGGCAAGCAGGCTATTAAGCTCGTCAAGCTGGGCTTGTTTTGAATCGGGGGATTTGAGAATCATTGCAGCCAAATAAATATCAAGATAGATATGTAAGCATAACGCAATTTCAAACAAGGATACTACACAATAATTTGTATTTTATAAGTAAGAAAAATAAGATAATTCCCAATATTTGCTGTCACTGGCGCTGTTTTAAAACAGCGCCAGTGACAGCAAATAGTAAACAATCAGCTACGGCACGTGTGCCAAGGCACGGCGGGGCTGCCGGTCCATGCTTGGCCTTCGGGGATGGTTTCTCCTTTGACGACCAGCGTGAGCGGGCCGAGGCGAGCGCCGTTGCCAACGATGGCGTCGTAAAGGATGGTGCTGCGCGTGCCTACGCTTACGCCGCGGCCAATTTCTACGTGGCCAATTTTCATGATGCGGTCTTCAAATAAGTGGGTTTGCGGGCCAGACCATGCGTGCATCACCGTATCGTCGCCGATGCTGACGCAATCAAACTCGGTAATATCGGTGCAGCTAATTGCGCGGCGCTTAATACGGCTACACCCGCAGCGCTAAAATCGCCCTAAGCAATCAGCGCCACCGCCGCTGCGTCTTCTAGGCAAACCTGCATGCGCTCTACCGGAGTATCTGCCTCAAACGGCAGCCAAGCCGCACCCGCCTTAGCAATCGCCGCCTGCATTACGAGCAGCTCAGCACCACGCGGCAGGCACAGGCCAACCATCTGCCCCGCTTTTACGCCAAAGTAAATTAAATGATGCGCGGCTAGATCGGCACGCTGGTTCAGCTGGCTATAACTCAATACCTCATTTTGCCAATAAATAACAGGGTGATCAGGAATACGCTGAGCAGTACTTTCTAGCAGCCTGTCGGACTTAAGCGATCGTAGCGAGGGGAAGACCGGTTTGAGACAGATTTCGCGGGTTTTTGAGGCGAATAGCTGGCTATTCAACGAGAAAATGCGTGAAATCTGGCCAAATCCGGCTTTCCCGTAGTAGATCAGTCTTAAGTCCGACAGGCTGCTAGCAAATCAGCAAGCGTTTCTGCACGCAAAAGTTCAGGAAGATAAGGGCCACGAAGAATCATAAGGCAGGCTAAAGGATATCGAAAGAGACCTTAATTCTAACCAAGAATTGGAACAAGAATATTTATATCTTTTCAATTCAAATTCCATAAAAAAACAGCTAAAAAAGGGATAAAACCTGTAGGAAAAGGTGCTTTAAGCCTAAGCGAGCAACGCCAGCAAAATAGGGGATGCGCGTCTATGCGCTAAGTATTAAACCGCAGAGAACACAGAGCCACACAGCGTTTCACAGAAGAAAGCGCCGCTTTAATTCATTTCTCTGTGATTCAAGGTTTAGTGCTCTTTGATACAACACTGAGCGCCCTTATGGTTTTTTTAGCGACTAGCTTGCAACAGCGCTTACAAATGCTTGCTCGCATCTCTGCGGCTTAATGGCGATAGCGTGTCGCCCATTTGTATCAGAAACACCCGCATACTGGCCGGATCATGCCAAGCGTACTCCCTCAGCGCCCAGCCTATCGCTTTACGAATAAAAAACTCAGGCTCTGGTGCCAGCTGCTTGGCGTAAGCCTTAAGACGCTCTACATCGGTTTCGCCCTTCCAAGCTAATTGATGCAACATGGCGATGCGCCTAAGCCAAAAATCGTCATGCAGCAACGCGGCATCCATCTGGCTTTGCAAAGCTTTATCCGCCTTTACAATGGCCCCGATCACTTTAACTAAACCATCCACCGTATCCCACCAAGGTTTTTGCTGCGCCAGCGCCAGCAAGGCAGGGATATCCTGCCCGCTTAAGTGTTTAACATGCCTTGCCAGTAAATCCACGGCAATATACTGATATTCCCGCTGCGGCAAATCCCATAGCGCATTGGCTTCAATTATTAAATGCGCCGCACTTTTAACTTCTAATCCCTTAATCAACGGCATGCTGGCGGCACGGCGGGCGGGGGCGGCAAGGCCTAAAAAATCGAACTGATTACGCTGATAAGCCCGCATAGCCACCGCCGCCGTTGCATTAGCGAGGGGCTGCATGGCACTCATGATTTGTTGTTTAAATGCCGACATTGCACGTCCTTGCCTAATTTAAAGATCAACATATGTAATTTCACCGCGATGCAAAAGCCGGTCAAACTATTGGGGCAGCTCTTGCAAAACGGGTCTGGCAGCTAAAGTACCTGCCCAGCGCTTACGCAAATATTGCTGTAATGGCAGCTCCAGACAACGGAAGCTGGCTAAAGAAAGTAATAACAGAATAATAAAAAAAAGCACGATCGATGTATTACTTGTAAAAAATTTTACGCTACCCCCTAAATACTGATTTATTAACATAAAACTCAGCTGCAATGGAAAATGCAATAAATAAGACGAATATGAAATATCCCCAAGCCATGATAAACGCAGCGCTATTTTTTTATTTTTCATTTCTAACAACACGATAGAAATAATAGTTAAAGGGAATAATACAACAATAGGAAAAAGTGTCTTTATGTGGGCTGAAAAAACATCAAAAGAGAGATCTAGATAAACCAACAAGAGCATAAACAGCCATAAACTAGCCGTTAACAACTGTAGAATCAGAGCTATACAATGGCTCCTCTGGCTGCGCTCAATAATTTCAAACAAATAATATGTAAGCCCGCCAAGAAAAAATGCACCTATACCTCGGCCAAATGGCAGGTAGTAGCTGTTTAGCCATAAAAATCCAAAGGCAGCCAGTATGATTAGAATCAGTGGGCGGTTTAGTCTAAACCAGCAAAGCATGAAGAATATTATATAAAGAACAACTTCAACTGAAACCGACCATACAGGGGCATTAAAAGAATAGCCTCTTTCCAACCCTATTGATGGAATCATAAAAATATTAAGAGCAAAATGCCATAGATCGTAATAAGGGTAAACAAAGCAATGGCCATTATTTGTAATGAACAACGCCTGCCCAGCAGTAACCAACAGCAGGGCCACTAAGTGTAAAGGGTAGAGCCGTGAAAAGCGCAGTATAAAAAAAGCTAAAGGCTCGGTTTTATGCTCTGATATAGCCTTTGCATACAACCAGAAAAAAACAAACCCAGAAAGCGTAAAAAAGAGATCAACTGCCAGCGCGCCGTGCTTATAAAAAATAAGGAAAACAGAATAAAAAGGTTGTTGCTCCCGAATAAAGCTCGCTGATAAAGTAGCCCCGCTAAAGAAAAAGTGCTGCCAATGCCAAAAAACAACAGCAAGGGCTGCAATACCACGCAATGCATCAAGCGAATACATTCTTTCAGTATTTTTCATCGGCAAATTCATCAGCTCAAAGATAATAATCGAATGATAAGCAGCAATATTCCGCCCCTGATTCCGAACAAATCTTCATCCCTGATCGCTTAGTCGAGAATCCAAGATCAATACTAAATTCCACCTAAGCAGGAATGAATATGTAAAATTAATCCGTCTTTTCTTAGCGGTAAACATCACCTAAGTAGCCTACATTTATTTCAAATGCTTAGCCAACTTTATCAATTAATATTTGTTATTTTTGTAAATCATCCATTAAGAAATAGCCCACAAAACACCACCCCTGACAAGCCCACTCGCTTTATAATCACAAACCACGCCTCCCCTTTTTCGGACTTTCATGAATCTTCGCCCTTTAAACCTATTTGATATGCCACTGGCAGGCCCGCATATGATTGAGGCTAGCGCGGGGACGGGTAAAACATGGACGATTACAGGTTTATACACAAGGCTAGTGATTGAGCACGGTTTAAGAGTGCCAGAGATCTTGGTGGTGACCTTTACCGAAGCCGCCACCGCCGAGCTGCGCGATCGGATTCGTGGCCGGCTGGCGGAGGTTTTGGAATCGTTTGAGGGGGATGAAGCGCTTGATCCTTTTTGCCAAACGCTGCTTGATCAGTATAGAGAGCGCCGCCCAGAAATCATCCGCCGCCTGCAACGCGCCATTGCCAGCCTAGACGAGGCGGCCATCCATACCATCCACGCTTTTTGCCAGCGGGTGTTGGTGCAATCGGCCTTTGAAAGTGGTGCCGATTTTGGTATGGAGATTCTGAGCGATATTGGCCCCGTACTAGATGAAATCGCCGCCGATTTTTGGCGCGAGCAGGTTTACCCTGCAGATAGTGCTTACACCGAATACCTATTAAAAAGTAAGGCCAGCCCAGAGGAATGGCTACGAGAGGTATATGGCCATTTAGGCCAGCCGCTACTGCATACCGTAGCGCTGCCGCCATTGCCAGATAGCCACGCACTGGCCGCCGCCCTCCCCCATGCCCTTACGCGCTACCAACAGCTTTGGCTGGAAAACGCCGCCAGCATCCGTCCCATGCTGCTCGAGATGTCCGCTAAAAAAGAGCTCAAGCAAACCAGCTATAAGCCAGAACAGCTAGAAAAAGTCTTTTTGCTGATTGATGACCATATCGCCAGCAATGGCGGCTGGCAGGATATCGACAGCAAGGAGTTAGGCAAATTAAGCAGTAGTAAACTCGCCAGCGGCACGGCAAAAACCGGCACGCCGCCAAGCCATGCGTTTTTTGATGCGGTAGAAGAGTTGGCGGGCTTAATCAGCGATTTAAGCGGCATTTGTCAGCTTAAAGAAAAACATGCCTTGGCCGAGCTACGCCGCCGCTGCGATAGCGAGCTGCCAGAGCGCCTAGCCCGCCGCCAGCAACTCTCCTTCAATGATCTTTTGCTGCGCGTCTGGCAAGGTTTGCAAGACGGCGATCGCTTGGCTACGGCCATACGCCGCCGTTATAAGGCCGCGCTGATTGATGAGTTTCAAGACACTGATGGCATTCAGTACGACATTTTTTCCCATGTGTTTAGCGATGGCAATACTCCGCTATTTTTAGTGGGCGATCCTAAGCAAGCGATTTACAGCTTTCGCGGCGCGGATATTCACGCCTATCACCAAGCCGAAAAACTGGTTGAGGCCAAAGAAAGCCTAGACACCAACCAGCGCTCGGTGCCCCATTTAGTCACAGCGGTGAACACGCTTTTTTTAAGACCAAAGGAAGCCTTTGTCGATCCACACGTCAGCTTTACGGCAGTGTATGCGGCCAGTAAAGCAAGGCCAGAATTACATATCGCCGGAGAGGATGGGATCAGCGCGCCGTTTCGCTTTCAGCTTTTTCCCGAGCCAGAGCAAGTTTCAGAAAAAGGCGTGCAAATCAGCTGGAGCAAAGAGACCGCCAATAGCCTAGCAGCCCAAATCACGGCGGCAGAGATTGAAAAACTACTCAGCGGTGTGGCAAAAATGAGCGGCGCAGGCGTGGATAAAGCCATCTCTGGCGGCGATATTGCCGTACTGGTGCCAGATCGGTTTCGGGCTAAAACCATGCAAGACGCGCTCAGTGCGCGGGGCATCGCCAGCGTGCTGCGGGTAAGGGATAGCGTTTGGGAATCGCAAGAAGCGCGTGATTTATACAGCGTGCTAGCCGCTATCGCGGAGCCTGCCAACCAAGGCTTGCTGCGGGCTGCGCTGATTTCTACCCTGCTTGGGTCTAATGCGGCGGCCCTGCTGCGGCTGGAAATCAGTGGCTGGGACAATATCTCGGATGCCTTTGCCCATTGGAAAAAAACCTGGCAAGCGCAGGGGTTTATTCCGATGTTTAGAGAGTGGCTGGAATACCAAGGGCTGGATGGGCGAAATGTGGCACAGCGGCTCTTATCGCTCGTGGATGGCGAGCGGCGGCTAACCAATCTATTGCAATTAGCCGAGCTATTACAAGCGCACAAAGCCACCGGCCTAGAGCAACACTTAGCTTGGTTTAGCCGCCAAAGCCGCAATGCAGGCGATGAAGCTTTGCTCAGGCTAGAAAGCGATGAAGACCGCGTGCGCATCGTTACCCTGCACGCCAGCAAGGGTCTGGAATATCCCATCGTGTTTTGCCCCTTTTTATGGGATGGCCGCCTGCTGGGCCGCCAAAGTAAATCGGTACGTTTTCATGCCGATAAACAAGCGTGGTTAGATTTAGGCAGCGAAGATTTGGATCAGCACAAAGCGCTTGGCCAGCGCGAAGCCTTTGAAGAAAAACTCCGCCTGCTGTATGTGGGCCTCACCCGCGCAAGGAATCGCTGCTATGTGGTATGGGGCAATGTGGGGCTAAAAGATAATCGCGGCTATACGATTAGTGATGGTTTGGCTCAATCGGCGCTGGCATGGTTGCTGCACCCTGTTAAGAGCGAAACGGATGATCCGCTGGAGGCTCAAAAGGAGCAGCTTAAAAGCTACGATCACCAAACCCTGCTCGCGGATATCAGCCAGCTCTGCGTCGATCAGCCTGCCGTTTTTGCCATACAAGGCGCGCCCAAGGGCCGATTAGGGCTTAAAGCCGAGCCGAGCGAGCCGCTGCTATTTAAGCCCTATCACGGTAAAACGCTTTATCCCACATGGCGAGTCGCCAGCTTTTCTGGCTTAACATCTAGCCAGCGCCATCATGCTACGGAAGGCCCAGATCACGATAGCCAAAGCAGCGCGCCCGAAATCAGCACAGAGCGCTCCATTTTTAGCTTTCCAGAGCGTGAAGCCGCCGCCACCGTGGCCGGTACTTGCCTGCACGCCATTTTAGAAGAGTGGGATTGGCAAAATATCGACGCTTTAAATCTAGAAGTCAGCAGGCAATTAGAGCGGCACGGCATACCGCCGCACTGGCTAGAAGTGGTTAGCCAAATGGTGCAAAACACCGTAGGCGCAGCGCTAGATGGCAACGCGCTACGCCTACGCGACATCCCCGCATCGGCTCGCGTGGCCGAAATGGAATTCACTTACGCAGTAGGCCATTGTAAAAGCGCCAGCCTGATCGCCGCGCTACAGCACTCCAGCCTGCCCACAGAATTTAAACAGGCCGCGCAGCAGCTGGATTTTTTCCATATCAATGGCTTTTTAAGAGGCTTTATCGATTTGGTGTTCGAATACCAAGGCGCTTATTACGTTTTGGATTACAAAAGCAATTGGCTAGGCAATTCAATTAGCGACTATCACCAACTCATCCCCGCCATGGCCCAGCACCACTATTACTTGCAATACCTGATCTACAGCGCAGCCGTCAGGCGCTTTTTGCACCAGCGCTTGCCCCACTTTAGCGACGATCAATTTGGCGGCGTGTACTACCTATTTATGCGTGGCATGGGTGCGCAAAACGGCCAAAGCGGCGTCTACTTCAACCGCCCAAGCATGGAATTATTGGATCAGATAGAAGCGGCGTTGATGGGGGATAGGGTTCATAAATAAACCCAAACCTTAAACCAAGCCCCCGATTAGGCTGGACAGCTGTGCCCAGCCTACATAAGAGATGAAACACTGCCGCCTGTTGCCCACCTTAAGTTGCGAATATTTATTCAAAGGATTTATGAGTTCATTCAACCGCCCTATCGTGATGCTGGATTTTGAAACCACCGGCATCAGCTATTCTGACCGAATCACCGAAGTGGCTGCTCTACGGATTGTGGACGGAAAAATTACTGATCGCTTTGTCTCCTTAGTCAATTGCGGCGTGCGTATTCCGGCCTTTATTACCCAGCTCACCGGCATCAGCCAAGCCATGGTCAATAAAGCGCCGCCAGCCAGCGAAGTAGTGCCCGCCTTAATCGAGTTTATTGGTGATCACGCCCTATCGGCACATAACGCCAGCTTTGATGCCAAGTTTTTATTAGCAGAAAGCCAGCGCCTTAATCTGATTCCCCGCCATCAAGGGCTGTTTTGCACGCTTAAGTTATCTAGGCGGCTGTTTCCTGATATGAGCAATTACAAGCTCGCCACCATCGCCCAAAGCCTAGGTATCCGCTTTCAAGGCACAGCCCACAGGGCAGAAGCCGATGCAGAAGTCTCCGCGCATTTGCTGATCCATATTGCCCAGCACTTAGCAAAAACCTGCAAAATGCAGCAGATTGATTTGACCCTGCTGGATAAAATCAGCAAAACCGTCGCCGCTCAAGTGCCTGACTTACTCATCAAACACATTCAAAAATAGTAGGGATAAAAAATGGCTATCATGAAATACGGGCAAACTTGGTGGGGTGGGGAATGGCTGAAAGCCCTATCCCAGCTGGATTACGATAATCGTTTACCGCGCGGTCGTACTTATGCCAATAAAGGTGCGGTTAAGGATTTGAACGTTTTGGGTGGGCGTATTGCGGCCAAAGTAAAAGGCAGCCGCCCCCAGCCTTATCAAATTAAAATCGATGTGCCGCAATGGTCGGCTCAGGATAAAACCCGCCTGCTCAATGAAATCGCCGCCGATCCCTCCTTGATTGCACGGCTCATGAACCGAGATCTAGACCCTGCGGTACTGGATTTAGCCAAGCAACTGGGCATTGCGGTGTTTCCCAGCCAATGGAAAGACCTCCCCATGCAATGCTCCTGCCCAGATTGGGCCGTGCCGTGTAAGCATTTGGCTGCCACCATCAATATGCTATCGCGTGAAATTGATGGTAATCCCTTCCTCGTGTTTTCCTTGCGCGGCTTGAATCTGGTCGATGAATTAAAGAAGCGCAATATTGACATTAGCGAGCAAAGCAATACGCTGCCGAGTTTATCTGAACTTGTACTCACCATTAACGATGAGGGCATCCCAGCAGAGTCAATGCAAGCTATTGACTTCACCCAGATACCCAACTTAATGGACGCTTTGATTTCGGTACTGCCAGCTAATACGTCATTTTATGGCGGAAAAAATTTCACTACTGTTTATCAAAAAACGCTAAAAAAAATCGCCAGAGAAGCAGAGCGGGCATTATTACAACCGTCGACTGACAGCCCGGTATTTTGTGCTTCTGACAAACCAAAATTAAATATAAGTAGTAATGGCCCGCTTATGCTAAATGGCATAAAAAGCGTAAAAATACTCTCTACATTATTAGACAAGCTGCCACAGGTCGCGCCGCAAGCCTTACTTGACCTACAGCCCGAACTCGCAACACTGCACACTTTGCGCCTGACTGCTTTGTATTTGCTAAGCAAAGGCGCGGTAGTACCGCAGGTATTCAAGCGCAATAAAACCGACATTGGCTTGTTATGGCTACCGGCATTACTCGATCCTAGCGTAAAAGCCTTAATGTCTGCACTCGCTGCCACCCTACCTGCTTCGGCAAATATCCTTACTGTAGAACAACAATCTATTTCCCCCTTACAGCAGGCCGTGACCTTGTGCTCCCTGATGCTGGGTGACTTTATTTGGCGAGAGGGATGGAATAGTGACAGTAGTAGTGCGGTGAATCAGCTGTTTTTTATTAATGGCAACGCCTGCTTTAATGGCGTTGGCGAAAGCCAAATCCCCGGCAGTATTCTTCAATGGCTATCGCGTTTTCATCTGGGGCAGCGCGACTATGCACCGGTGTTGTGGCTGACAGAAGACGACGAGGCCGATTTTTCTCTCACTCTTGGCGTAACTAGCAAGTCAGCAGATGCAACAGATAAACCCATAGCACTCAGCACTATTCTGGCCGACGTTGATTGGCAGGCCCGCCGTTTTAGTATTTTACAAAGCGTATCCTTACTGGCGGATTTTTTCCCTCCGATTAATGCCTATTTAAAATCACGCGCCAGCCAGCCGATCTCTATCAGCAGCGATGCTTTGCCGCAGTTGTTGCAAGAAACACTGCCCATCATCCGGCTACTGGGTATCCGCGCCATTTTGCCCAAGGCGCTAGAAAAGATACTCCGCCCTAAGCTGTCGATGAAAGTCACGGGTACGCCAACGGGTACTGGTGGATTTTTGTCTATGGCCGATCTGTTTAACTTTAACTGGACGGTAGCGATTGGCGAGCATCAATTAAGCTTCGATGAGTTTGAGCAGTTAGTGCAAAGCGCCAGTGGTGTGATTCGTTTCAAGGGTGAATACGTTTTCCTTGATCCGGCTGAGATTGCCAAGCTACAGGCGCAACTACTTAAGCCCCCTAAAGTCAGCGGCGCAGAGCTAGTACGGGTTGCATTAGCGGGCGAATATGCTGGCGCTGGAGTGGCGCTGGATCAGGCTGCGCAAAGCTTGTTGAAACAGCTGGCCGACGCAGGCGAATCGCCCCTGCCGAAGGATATCCACGCCATATTACGCCCTTACCAGCAGCGCGGTTACGACTGGCTATATCGCAATGCCCAATTAGGGTTAGGATCGGTGATTGCCGACGATATGGGCTTGGGTAAAACCTTACAAGTCATTACCGCCCTGCTCAAGCTCAAGCAAGATGGGGCTTTGCAAACAGACAAAGCACTGATCGTGATGCCCACCAGCTTGCTGACTAACTGGCAAAAAGAAATCGCCCGTTTTGCCCCTGATCTGACGGTAGATATCTATCACGGCAGCAAACGTAGCTTGGCTAATAACAGGCCAGATATTCTTCTGACCACTTACGGTGTAGTCAGGAGTGCGGCAACAGAAATCAAAGCACTGAGCTGGCGGATGCTGGTGATCGACGAGGCGCAAAACATCAAAAACCCTGCTGCGGCGCAAACTAAGGCGATAAAAAGCATTACGGCCAAATCGTTTGTCGCCATCAGCGGCACGCCAGTAGAAAACCGCCTCTCCGAGTACTGGAGCATTATGGACTTTGCCAACCGAGGCTTCTTAGGCACCTTGCCGCACTTTATTAAAGAGTACGCCACACCGATTCAAACGCATCGAGACTTGCAAGTGGCTGGTCGCTTCAAAAAAGTAACCGCGCCTTTTCTGCTGCGGCGCTTAAAGTCAGACAAAACCATTATTAGCGATCTGCCAGATAAAATTGAGCAAGACCAATTCTGCGAACTCTCCCCAAGCCAGACCGCGCTTTACGAATCAGTGGTACGCGAAGGCTTAGCCGCCATCAGTGGCGAATCGGAAGCCTTTAAGAAACAAGGGCTGGTGCTGCAAATGATTTTGGCGCTCAAGCAAATCTGCAACCACCCCGCGCAATATCTGAAAAATGGCGCTGATAACTTTGAATTGTCCGGCAAAGGCCAGCGTTTTCTGGAGCTACTCGACGATATTTATGCCAACCATGAAAAAGTGCTGATCTTTACCCAATACCGTGAAATGGGCGAGATTCTGGCGCGCTGGATAGCGCAACGCTTTGGCCAAGCCCCAGCGTTTCTGCACGGCGGAGTCAGCCGCCCTAAGCGGGATGAAATGGTCGATACCTTCCAGAATGACCGCACCGAGCGCGCCCTAATCCTCTCGCTGAAAGCGGGCGGTACGGGGCTGAATCTCACCGCCGCCAACAATGTGATTCACTTTGATCTGTGGTGGAACCCCGCCGTCGAAGCCCAAGCCACCGACCGCGCTTACCGCATTGGCCAACACAGCAATGTGCAAGTCCACCGCCTCATTACCCGCGCCACCTTTGAAGAGAAAATTAACGACATGATCAAAGCCAAAAAAGACTTGGCCGATCTAGCGGTTGGCACGGGGGAGACATGGATCGGCAACTTGAGTGGCGCTGAGCTTAAGGCGGTGTTTGCGCTGTAGTGGCCAGTTTAAATAAATCACTAAAACCTAAGATCGTCACCACAAAGGGCGAGGAGTTTAAAAACAGCGCACTGAGACAAACATAAAAACGAGTGAAAATCTTTGTGTATACCCTGCCATGTAGCTGTTTGAATTTATTGATGCAAACATTGTCATTTCCGAGTGGTTTTATCGAAAATCCAGTGGTACTACTGGCCCCCCAGTACGAACACTCGGAAGTGACGGTTTTGAAAGTCATGTAGGAAGGACATGTTGTTATGCCCCGCGTGCGCTACTCGCGGCGAGGATACTTGGGCAAAACAAGATGCATCCCTCGCTAATTTTTTGGTTTTCTCATGAAATTATGTGTTCTTCGTCTTCTCTGTGATTCAAGATTTAGGTTTTCTCCCTGTCCGTTTCGTCGCTCTGTATCTACAGACTTTTTTATCCGTTTCGCATCAAGAGCACCCCATGCCAGACTTTGCCTTTGAATTAAACCGCAGTTTTGAACGCCTTTGCGGGCCGCAATCGGATGAGTTTAAAACCACGCTCAGCAAGCTGTGTGCGGCGTTGGCGGCTGGGCATAGTTGTATTAGGGCCGCACCATTAAGTAGCCCATTGATAGGCTGGCCTGGGGAGTTTAAGCCTTTAACTCAAGATAAAGATCGGCTCTATCTCACCCGCTATTGGTGGTATGAAAGCTCGGTGGGGCAAAAACTAAGCCAGTTGGCCAAAGAGAAATGCACCGTAGATTTGCAGCAACTCGCCCCATTACTCAATAGTCTATTTCCCCCTTCCGCCATCAGCCCAGATATGCAAAAAGCGGCAGCGGCAGCAGCGGTGATGCAAAAGCTAACGGTGATTTCCGGTGGGCCAGGCACGGGTAAAACCACCACCGTGCTGCGGATTTTGGCGGCTTTACAAATCGTGGCGAACAACACTTTAAATATCAAAATGGCCGCCCCCACCGGTAAGGCCGCCGCCAGAATGAGTGAATCGGTCAGGGAGAGAAAATTTGATCTGCCTGTTGCCGAGGCAACGCTGGCGGTTATTCCAGAAACAGCATCCACGCTGCACCGCTTACTTGGGCCTAGGCCGGATGGCAGTTTTAAGCACGGTAAAGATAATCCGCTAGCGCTGGATGTGCTGGTGGTGGATGAAGCATCGATGATTGATCTAGCGCTGATGGCGCAGCTACTTGATGCGCTACCCGTCGATGCTCGGCTTATTTTATTAGGCGATAAAGATCAGCTGGATGCAGTAGATGCTGGGGCGGTATTTGCTGAGCTTTGCAGCTTAAAATCCCCTAGCCCCGCGTTTATTGCCGCCTTAAAAGCCGCCAGTGGCGTAGAGATTTCCCCCAGCAAAGCCGCAAGCAGCTGCGTTGGCAATGCGATTATGACACTGCAACACAGCCACCGTTTTGCCGCAGGTGGCGGCATTGGCAAGCTGGCCAGCTTAGTCAATGCAGGCGATGCCAAGGGCGCATTAGCCCTGCTGCAACCCAATGATTTATTCGCCGAAGCCGAGCCAGAGCTAGGCTGGCAAGCCAACAGCAAAAACCTATTGGCGCGTTGTGATAGCGGCTACCAAGCTTACTGGCAAGCCGTGCAGCAAAACGATGTAGCGGCTGCATTTATAGCCTTTGATACCTTCCGCATTCTCACCGCCTTACGCGAAGGCCAAGCCGGTGTAATGGGTGTAAATCAGCAGCTAGAAGATCACTGGCGAGCCAAAAACCTGATTTCTGCCGATGTTTGGTACGCAGGCCGCCCCATTCTCATCACCCAAAATGATTATGGCGTGCAGCTTTATAACGGCGATATTGGCCTGACTTTTATTCAAGACGGCGCACCCCGCGTAGCCTTTAAAGGAGAAGGCAACACCCTGCGCTGGTTTAGCCCCGCCCGCCTACCCAGCCACGAAACCGCGCTGGCACTTACCGTGCATAAAAGCCAAGGCTCTGAATTTGATACCGTCATTCTATTATTGCCAAACGAAGCCCACGAACTACTCAGCCGCAGCCTCATCTACACCGGCCTAACCCGGGCTAAGAAAAGAGTAGAGATTTGGGGAAATAACGAAGTGCTCAGCAAAGCGATTACTAAACAAGCCATCCGGCAAAGCGGGCTAGCGGCGGTGTTAAAGGCGGCTTAGTTTAAAAAAATAGGGGCAGGATTCGGCAAAATAGAGTGCATTCTTATCTGGGATGCGCCCTGCGGTAATCCCAAGGCGGCATGGGCGTCGCTTCTTGCGAGCCTGTAACTAAAATTGTGTAAATGCCTTTGGCCGATTAACCTCTTCCCGAGGATATTTCATGTCAGGCATCACAATGGACCGTCAAAAATTACAGGCTCT
>Ga0247722_10000076_pt1 | contig 60330 bp, 44 predicted proteins | sample MSEWelMarce3H_FC_FD_189094 | JGI IMG/M metagenome (GOLD analysis project Ga0247722, IMG submission 189094) | Subsurface sediment microbial communities from gas well in West Virginia, United States - MSEEL Well Study Marcellus 3H_FC | ecosystem: Environmental > Terrestrial > Deep subsurface >...
CAGGCCGGATTCCTGATACTCCTGATAGAGTTGCTTAAATGTTGTTAATGTCATCCTCATTTTTTGCCATCAAAGTAACGGCTGGAGACCGGAGGATGCAATATGTAGGAGGCCGATGGCTTACGTTGTAATCACATTCACCTCCTTTAATTCTTCAATTTCCTGACTCTTTGCTTTCAAATCTTTTTGTTGCTGAATAATGTAAAGGGTCAACTCCTCTATTTTTTGCAATAGGAGCTTGTTCATCTCTGCCAGATTTACACCTGAGGCTTCCATTTCTGGGGCACTTGGGATATTCGGAAGGTGCTTGTATTGTTTAATGAATTCTTCAACCTGATTTAAGTCTTTTAAAGGGTAGTTATCCTCAAAAACGAAATCGGCGGTTTGGGCTTCGACTTTTATTTCTTTTGCACGGATGGTGCCATTTACATCAAGCTCGTGTGAGGGATTCTCTGTTTTAATCCCTACTCTTCCTCCAGGAGTTACCGTAAAACTACTTGTCCAGGCACCGGCATTATTACCAGATGATCCTATAATAAATTTGTCTGTATTGCTTAATCCATCTCCTATGCGAACACGTAACTGGGTAACATCTTTGGAAACAGCATAGCGATACATTTCGGTTGGATCCGTATTACTGTCAGTTCCTCCAAAAATCAGTTTATTACCGGATCCATATTTACCATCAATATCTGATTCTCCAACAGACAAATCTGCTGTTTCCGTATAAGATGTTATTAAAAAACCATCGTTCCGGGAAGGTTCAGCTTTTGTGGGGATCCATTCTCCCGTCTCGTACTCAACCTTCACAAAAGGAGTCCACATATAATCACATTCACGATGAAACTCAGAATCCCACCAAAGGTGAAACCTGTTTTCTTCAGTTTGTTTGTAGAGGAAACGACCACCGATGTTATTATATACTATCTTCATATTGGGGCTACCTATCCCATAATTCTTTCCAATTATTATTATCCAACCTCTGTTATTGGCATGAGTCCCTTGTACATTTGCACTTATCTCATATTTGCCTTTAGCAAATTCACCTATGTAAAACTGCCCGTCATTACAATCTTCTGCATCCAATACATAACTTCTTATTATCGGGGTTACCTCGGTCTGGCTATAGCTTAAAACACTCACCGCCACAAATAAGTATATAAGAAGAGCCTTTTTCATCTTGTCTGATTTTTTAATTGATTAATTATTTCATTCATTTCATCCAATTCTCTTCTTAAATCGCCAATCTGATTGAGTTGCTTCGTTAAATCGCACACCTGTTTGTCTTTCTCTATCAGATACAAAGTCAGCTCCTCAATCTTTTGTAGCAACAACTTATTCATCTCTGCCAGATTCACACCTGATACTTCCATTTCTGCTGCACTGGGAATATCCGGAAGATGCTTGTTTTGTTTGATGAATTCTTCAACCTGATTTAAATTGCGTAAAAGATAATCCTCTTCAAAAACAAAATCTGCAGTATTCCCATTAGAAGCAAGGGTAATATTGTTTGCAGCCAGGGTACCATTTAGGTGCATATCCTCTGTCGATAGTAGTTCGACCTTTACTTCCTCGGCAATCAATGAACCATCAACTTTAACGGTTCCAGAGTTAGGGTCACTCTTAATGGCCAAAACAACACGATCATTGGCACGAGAACCTCCCCCAGCTTCCTTATCAGTATTCCTCAACCGAAACTCTATGGCACTACTAGCTTCATCATTATCATAAACATGGTGAAGTTTGGTATCCTGAACGAAGATTTGATACATTTCATGATCGGAGGCATGTCTTTTGATCTCAAAAGGTCGATTATCCTCAGGCTCCGGGCTATGTTTACTAAATGTATTATTGACCGTCAACCGACCTGTAACATCAACGCCTCCTGCCTTTATTCTGTCAGTCCACAAAGAACCCTTTACCTCAAGTTCTGCATTGGGAGAAGTGGTACCTATTCCCATTCTACCATTTGATAATATTCGGCCATTCGGGAAAGACACATATCCACCATCAGGAACCAGATGAACAGCACCACCATTACTGCTTGAATAAAATACGATTGTCCGCTTACCTGAGGCGTAATCTTCAATAGAGAAATTCTTATGATTTACCTTTGACACGAGAGAAAGGCCTGTATTTGCGCCACTTCCCGCTTGCTTAAAAAACCATTCCCTTTCGGTGTCAAATCTCAGCAATACTTTTCCATCTTGTCGAGAGTGAAGCCTCAATGGATTGTAAAAAGTCCATGAGCCAGAAATAGATTCATCAATTGTAACATCAGCGGTTTGACTTTTCAAATAAGCAGGAAGCACAATAAGGAAACAGAGAATTATCCTTCTCAAGCATAAAACGTTTAAATTCATAGCAGTAGGGCTTTTATTCTTTATTCAGTTTACGTTCGATTTCGCAAAGTCGTTTTTCTTTTTCTTTTAGCGCTTGATTTTGTTGAATCACATACAAAGTCAACTCTTCAATCTTCTGTAGCAATAATTTATTCATCACAGCCAAATCCACATCGGATGCTTCCATTTCATTGGCACTTGGGATATCAGGGAGGTGTTTGTTTTGTTTGATGAATTCTTCGACCTGTTTTAAAGTCCTTAATGAATAGTTTTCTTCAAAAACGAAGTCGGCTGGTTGGGCTACCACTTTAATTTCTGTTGCCCGGATAGTACCGTTGACGTCAAGTAAGTAGTCAGGAGATGCGGTACCAATACCAACGTAACCATTATTAGCAATCCTCACTCGTTCTTCAACCCGGCTCCCATAGTTTGTAAAAAACGAAAAAAAACCTCCTCCCCCCCAATGCGCAAATTTAAAATTATGAGTATTTAAAAGTCCAACTTGTCCAATGGGGGCACCATCTTCCTTTCTTCTAAACCTTAAAAGATGCTCTCCATCTGTATTCCCTATATCGATATCTCCTCCCACGACATGTAGCATTGCTTCTGGCTTATGAATACCTACTCCTAATTTTGAACGAAAATACCCAACTCCATAACCAGATAACGAGAAATTACTATACCACTCTCCATCCTTATAATATCGATATCCAATTTCGAATTCTGAAGTATATTCATCTCCCATTCGCAACCTTAACTTTGCTCTATCGACTAATTCATCGGCCCGAAACAAAGAAACACCATCAGAATTAGTAGTTCCATCAGATTTGGTAATATTTAATTGTTTTACGGTATGAGTATCCTGCCCCCACACCTCAACAACAAAGAATACCATTAGAATTAAAATCACTCCTTTTTTCATTGTAACTTAAATTAATTAGGGTTGAACTATTTCTTGGCTCATTTTCTTCTTTTTAAAGTTTCTCAACAAAATACTTGTGAGAATTTTGGCACATTTTATTTCCGCATTAACAATTGCTCAATATTGAACAACCTCTCCTCTAATACCTCCATTTTTTTTGTTTGTTTTTTATCCTTTTCTTTAAGTTCCAAAACCTCTTTTTCCTTATCAATGGCATACAAGGTCAATTCTTCTATCTTCTGCAAAAGCAACTTATTCATCTCAGCGAGATTTACACCTGATGCTTCCATTTCTAAGGCACTGGGTATATCCGGGAGGTGTTTATTCTCTTTGATGAAAGTTTCAACCTTACTTAGATCTTTTAAGGAATAGTTTTCATCGAATACGAAATCGGCGGTTTGGGCAACAACTTTTATTTCCGTTGCCCGGATTGTCCCGTTAACGTCAAGTTTATAATCGGGAGTGGAAGTTCCAATACCAACTCTCTCATTATCCGTAACTCTTACCACTTCATTCCCTACGTTCGTAATTAATCGAATGGAACCATACTTCGTTTTTAATCCAATATAATCATCACCGGGAGCATTTGAAGAAAACCCAACCAAACCATTTCTCCATGAATCATCTGAAGGTCTGAAAATTATGCTGTATTCCTTATTTGTCGTATTGCCAAATGTAAGATTTCCATCGATCGTGAGTTTGTCTGTAGTTTCTGTGGTTCCAATACCAACATTTCCATTGTCATTTATCAGCATTTGAGTTTCTCCATTGTCATCAATAAACCAATGATTGGAAAACCCTGGCCGTCCTGATTGATAAATTAACCCATGTTTATTTACTTTTCCACCATAGGTGTGACCATAATAATCAAACAAAATTTTTGAGGTTGCCTTAGGATATTCATTAAAGGTATGATCAAACAATATTCCATAACCAGATTGCCCGGTATTCGTTAATCTAATATTTCCTAAAGTATGCAATCTTTCTGTTGGTGTTGAAATGCCAATTCCAACTGACCCATTTTTTGTAATATGAAAACGCTGTTTCCCTCCTGTAAAAAGAGACACCCCAAAATATCCTGAACCGTACAACGTATTGTAATTATTTTCCCCAGGTAACCTGTGAAAACCCACTCCATAATGATACAAGCTTTCCCCTTCAAAAGGAAAATTATGGTTTGGATAAATAACAATCTCACTGTCTTGTCCATAAGATGAGTTCCCCGAAAATAAAAGGAGTATTAGAGAAAAAACATATTTTATCATATTTACTGCATTTTTGAATTCTCAATTTTATCTAATCGCTTGCTTGTTTCTTTCAAAAGAGACATCACATCTTCCATCTTAAACTCAAGATATTCCCGCTTCTTTACTTCTGTGTTGTTTTGAATTTTTAATTCCTGCAGGTCTTTTTCTTTCTCAATCACATACAAAGTCAACTCCTCAATCTTCTGTAGCAATAGCTTGTTCATCTCTGCCAAATTTACGCCTGATGCTTCCATTTCTGCTGCACTCGGAATATCCGGTAAATGCTTGTGTTGTTTGATGAATTTTTCAACCTGATTTAGATCTCTTAAAGAATAGTTGTCTTCAAAAACGAAATCCGCGGTTTGGGCGACGACTTTTATTTCGTTGGCCCGAATGGTGCCAGCTACATCAAGTTTCATAGATGGATCAGCTCCTTTTCCAATACCAACATTACCCCGATAATCAATACAAAACCTTTTCAGGTCTCCCTGGCTAATTCTAAACTCAGGGACATTTGCCCAGATACTAGTCGAAACACTTTCCACAGACCACACTTTTCTATAATAATTTCCATCCTCCTTGCTGTGATGTGTCCCAAGTTCTATTCTGGCACTTCTGTTTTTGGCAGCCTCATTATATGAATATGCTGCTTTGATCACAGCTTCAACGTCACCACCGGAGTAGGTATTGGAGACTAGCAGATTTGGATTTGACCGACCACTTATTTTTAATTGATTTCTTAAGAAAATATCACCCATGACATCAAGCCGGGCATCAGGAGTTGAAGTCCCAATTCCAACATTGCCCAAATAGTTTAAAGAGATACCTTTTTTCCAACTACCAGAAAAGTATTCCATATTCATTGTTATCCCGTTAGCCCAGGTGTTTGACGACTGCCCACCAACTCGATAACCATGAGATCCTTCCCCACGTCCAAAATAAATCCAACTTCCCCGTTTAAATGCATTGGCATTATATGGGACAGATAGATCAATAATATTAACAGAATTAATATTTCCTGAAGTGCTTCTGAATTTAATTTTAGAATTATTCCCTCTTATATCAAGCAGCTCTGTTCCTGGGTTTATTCCAATCCCGACATTCCCCTCAGAAGGAAAGGAATTCTGTCCACAGCAAAGATTTACATTCAATACAAGAAGGGCTAATAGTAAAAAGTTCTTCATTTCTATGCTATTTAAATCAGTGGCCAGAATTTGACAATAAATTTTCTACTCTCTCTAAACGCTTTATCAAATTTTCATTAATATCTTGAAGTTGATCTAACTCTATATTCTGACGTTTCACCTCTGCGCCCATTTCTTTTACAAACTCATTCTTTTTTTCTAAATGTGAGTCCTGCTCAATCACATACAAAGTCAGTTCCTCAATCTTCTGCAACAATAATTTGTTCATCTCAGCCAGATTTACTCCTGCTGCATCCATTTCTGCTGCACTTGGAATATCAGGTAGGTGTTTGTGCTCTTTAATGAATGCTTCAACCTGATTTAGATCTTTTAAGGGATAATTATCATCAAACACAAAGTCAGCAGTATGCCCAATAGTATTCAACGTAATATTATTTGCCGCAAGTGTTCCTTTTAATTGCATATTTGAAGCAGATAGGAGGGCTACTTTTATTTCCTCCGTGCTAATTGTTCCATCAACACTCAAGTTACCCTTTATATTTTGGTCGCCTTTACTATGCAAAACCTGTGTCCAAAGGCCTTCTCCATCTTTTCCTCTGCTCCTGAAATAAAGCCTTGGAGTGGTAGGAGAATTTCTTATTACAATTTGACCTCCATATTTATAATCAGCTCTATTAGAAGTGTGCCCTAAGTTTATTCCCCAAAACCATTGATTAGCATCTGGAGCATTAGCTATATTATATCCCTCAAAAAAACCAGATTGCCATTCTTTATTCCAATCATTAGTAGTATTAGGATCATTCAATAAAAGAGCATTTGCTGTCGGGTAACTCAGGCGGGTTACCCCGCCCTTGTCCCCTAAGAACCGTACTTGATAGTTTCCCATCATACGGCTCAAGCTCTCTAAAGGCGGAATAAACCACCCGACAATATAATAAAAATTCAGGCTAAAACCCTGCGCAACTTTCTCTTTCGAAGATAGCCGTCCCAAACCGGGTCGAACGGATTTGCTGCTCCTGCAATAAGTTTGTGACGCTTGATTCTGAACAGGGCAAACATTCTCAGCAAAATAGTTTTCCCATTAGAGAATTTGCCGAAGAATTGCCATTTTCTGTTACCAATAGTCATAAACAGCAGGGATACAATCTTTGTGTGACTGAGTTTGTTGTGTCTTCTTCGAGCCCAGTTCCAGATGTTACGCCACAAGAACCTGTCCATTGAGTTGAAAATTCTTTTTGAACAGGCATGCTTATGATAGTTCGCCCATCCGGTAATGAGCCAGTTGAGGTTTTTAATTAAAACGGCCGCCTTGGAGCCCCTGTGTTTTACAACTATATCTTTGAGCTTTGCCCTGACCGATTTGATGCTATCTTTGGAAGGTCGCACCAGGAGTTTGTTTTTGGCATACATTCTAATGTTTTGGCCAAGAAAGTCAAATCCTTCGGTAACGTGGGTAATTTTGGTTTTTTCCTGTGACAACTGTAACCCCCTTTTGGTGAGAAATTCCTCGATAAGAGGTTTGACCTTGTTTTCCAGTATCTCCTTAGAATCGGCCGTGACAATGAAATCATCGGCATATCGAATAAGGTGGATTTTATGCTTGTTGTTTTTGCGGCAGCCATCGGCTCTTAAATAAATACCGAAAGCATTGTCAAGCATCTTTTCAAGGCCATCGAGGGTCATGTTGGCGAGGGTGGGGGATATGATTCCCCCTTGCGGAGTACCTTGCTCGGTAGGAAATAATTGCTTATTTTCGACAAACCCGGCTTTAAGCCATTGTTGCAGAATCTTTTTGTCCATGGGGATGTTTTCGATAAGCCATTGGTGGCTGATATTGTCGAAACATCCTTTGATGTCCCCTTCAAGAATCCAAGTGGCACTGTCGGTTCGAGAGAGATGAATGAAACATCTTTCCAAAGCATCGTGGCAGCTCCGGAATAACCGGAATCCATACGAGCCTTTGTCGGCCAGTGTCTCGGAAATCGGTTCAAGGGCCAGAAGGTGTAAAGCCTGAAAAGCCCGGTCTTTCATGGTGGGAATCCCTAACGGTCGTTTCTTACCGTTCTTTTTGAGGATGTAAAGACGGCGAAGCGGCAATGCTTTGTAGCCCTTCCTGACTAAAGATTTGGCAGCCGAAAGTTTGTGACTTGGGGTTTTCCAGCGTATTTTATCTACGCCGGGCGTTCGTTTGCCTTTATTTTCAGTAACCCGTTTCACAGCCCAAAGTTTGGCATGAAACGAGTGGGTAAGAATCCATTGCAGGCTTTTGGCCTTGCCATGTTTTCCTTCCCTTATTGCCTTTGCAATACGACGTTGTAATGACTTAACCGACCGCTCTACTTTCTCCCAATCAATGGTGTTCCAGTTAGAGTAGTTGGCTTTAGGTGCACAGTCCTTAGTGTTGGGCTTCATTTGCATTCCTAAATAAAGTAAGTCTTATTACAATTTTCTTGCAATAGAGAACCAGATGAAAGTCTGCACGGTTTTCACCGGGGGCAAATGCGGAACCCCTATCCACTTCATTACAAGGTGGCCTTCGCTTCATCCATCCTCCCATACCTGCACACCATTGTGACTTCCTCACGGAAATCCTACCATTTGCAACGATGGAGATGTACAGGCTTACCACGTTCCGTCCGTTTAACGGGATGGGTTAGGTGCTGCCTATATACCGGAAGCTCGACATCCATGTGCTCATAAAAAACGTACTTGCAACCTGGCTTCTTACCTTTTGGTCAGAGTGTGTCAGCAACTTTCACTCTTTCGCGCATGACGATACGTCAACGGCAGTTCAATTAATTTCACCATACCATCCAAACCAGCGCCCTTGAAAATGTTGCTAATTCTTGGGTAGCTTTGTCCCGGCAGCTTCACACCCCAGTGTTGCCACTGACGCATGTGCCGGTAGGTTACTCATGATGGAACATGAGGTTAAATCATTCTTGATAATCAAAGAGCGTTTAACAGTTATTCGGACAGCCTCGTGTCGCACTTTATATTGCCAGCTACGTCTAGTTTGGTAGTGGGAATTTTTCCAATCCCAACATCACCACTATTCAAAATCGACATTTTACTACTACCATCTATTTGAAAACCTATACGAGAATTGGTTGCCCCGCCAATGAAATTGAAGTATGAGTTGCCATCCCCACTTGTATGAACTATGGTTTTAACCTGATCATTCAAAGAATAATAAATTGAACCTCTGACTTCAAGTTGTCCATTGGGATTTGTAATTCCAATCCCTACGTTTCCATTAGATGTCAGCACAAGATTATTTCGCCAGTCCCAACCTCCTGAAATATTATATCTTGTCTGGAGATACATTCGTCCTGCTGCATTATAATTGGCAGAATTATCCGGCGTTACCAAAATTCGTCCTTGTTGCCATGAACTTGAACCGTCCGTAGTGGCAGGCACAACGAAACCTAATGCAGCTCCTTGACCAATGGTTCGACTCGTACCGGTTCCTTCAATTATTAAGTTGGCATCTTTATTAATTAATGAAGATTCAGCTATTCCTGCTGACTTTATGTGCAGAGTAGCTTGGGGTTTTGTAGTACCAATACCAACATCTCCAGTCGACTTAATTTTATTCGTATCCTGGCCCCATATCGTCACTCCAATCAGGGCCAGTACAATTAAGAATGTTAGTTTTTTCATTCTTGTATTTTTTAATAAATGATTTTATCATATTGTTTTTACTTCTCAATATCTACCCATCAATCCACCGAAGGGAAGGAATTACATATTGCAGTACTTAACTCTTTTTCAAACTCATTTAACTTTATATTTGGTCAATTTCGAAATTCAATATGCTTGGCCCCTGTACGGGGCTAACTGTGAGCTATTCGTGCAAAAGCAAAGCTTCTATTTTATCTAAGCGCTCTTCTAGCGCCATCCGTGCTTCAGACTCCCTGCTACGTGCTTCTTCCAAACTAATAACTTGTGACTTTAAACTTGATACTTTTCCCTTTTGTCTCTTAGCTTCCTCTTTCTGCTCAATCACATACAACGTCAACTCCTCTATCTTCTGCAACAACAACTTATTCATCTCTGCGAGATTCACACCTGATACTTCCATTTCTGCTGCACTGGGAATATCAGGAAGGTGTTTTTTTTCTTTTATAAAGGCTTCAACCTGATTTAAGTCTCTTAAAGGATAGTTTTCTTCAAAAACGAAATCGGCTGGTTGAGCTACAACTTTAATTTCTGTTGCCCGGATAGTACCGTTGACGTCAAGTTTCGAAACTGGGCTACTGGTTCCTATTCCCACCCTTGACAATTTTGATTGAACAACTAGAATATCTTCAAGCTCAGAAGCATCTGAAAAATCTCCCACATTATTTACATCAAAAGATTTTTCACAATATATACTCAAATGAAAGGTGTTTTTGTAGCTTTTATTTGGAGATAAATTTGTCCATTTAGCAAATAAATATGCCTTAGAATTTGTATTATCAGGCAAATAACCATAAAACCGTAATCGATTGGAAATAGAGCTTTCTCCTCTATATAAAACCTTTGGTAAACTCCCCCAATCGGATACAATATGATAAATTCCTCCATCTTCAGCCCATCCTCCATCTATCTGACATTCAATTCTTACAGCCGACCCAATCGCATATAAACCAAGAGGAATAACCTGATCTCCTGTGGTAGGAACATTAAGATGCTCCTCATGATGTTGGCAAAACAAATTGCTCACACTAAACAAAATAATTAATAAAAAAAGAGGTTTTTTCATTGACTTTTAATTTGATGATTTCGCCAAAACGGATTCCATTAACAATTCAAGTTTCTCCAATCTCTTCTCCTGAACAAACCTTTCATATTCCAAAACTTCAACTCTCTTCTCCTTTTCAATTAAATACAACGTCAACTCTTCAATTTTCTGTAAAAGCAACTTATTCATCTCTGCCAGATCCACACCTGATGCTTCCATATCTGCTGCACTGGGAATATCTGGAAGGTGCTTATTTTCTTTTATGAAGGTTTCGACCTGATTTAAGTCCCTTAAAGGATAGTTTTCTTCAAAAACAAAGTCAGCAGTTTGGGCTACAACTTTAATTTCTGTTGCCCGGATGGTACCAATGACGTCAAGTTTATAATCAGGAGAGGAAGTTCCAATACCAATCTGTCCATTTCTTTTTATTACCATATAATCATCATCTAACGTAGAACCTCTTTTCCCTCTAAACCTCAACGCATCATTTAATCCATCATATTGAATTGCGAACTGAGCGTTTTCACTATTATCCATTTCTGAATTTGTTTCCCAGAATTCAATTCTAGCAGAATTTTCCTGTTGCGCAATGGTTGAAAATATTAATCTTTGAGCCTGACCTTCCAGCTGAAGATTACCTTTTGGATTACTTGTTCCTATTCCGATATTTCCGTTGTTACTAATATATAACCTATCAACCGAGTTAGTTTGAAATCTTATAGGGTCAGCATCGCTGCTATTTCCCAGTATAAGACCGTCTTCATATTTTAAAAACCCGATTGAATAATCTGTGGGATGTTGATTGTTTCGAAATAACCCTATACCTCCATCAATTGATAGCGCCATGTCTGGTTTGATTGTACCGATACCTATTCTCCCCAATCCATTAACAGTAAATAGATTCTTTCCATTATCCCCTCTATTTATTAATAATTGTGTCGATGAATTTAATGTACCCCAACTAGTGGAATTGAATAAAATATCAAAAAACCTATCCTGGTATGTTCTTCCAAATTTTATTGCAAAAGAACCATCCGCGGTTGTTGCTGATGCACTATTCCTTAAATCAAGAACATTTAAATTTGATCCCCATTGTTTTTTATCTACAGTTAATTTTCCATTTGGGCTGTTTGTTCCAATCCCCACATTTCCATTCCAATAATAAATAGGACTTATTCCATCATCAGGCACTCTTGATTGTGCATTAACAGTAAATACCAAACTTATAATAATCAAGCTAGCAAAGATTTGTTTCTTCATTTTTGTTTTCATTTAATATAACCTGGTTGATTCCCTGAACCAGCCCAACCTAATTTTTCCCGAAAACGCCCTATTCTAATTCTCTGAATTTCTCTTGCCTTAAGAACAAAAGCATTCTCTTTCAGACCAAAAATTATTAATTTTCCAACATATACCCTTCGGGTCTTCAAACCAGCAGAATTTGTGGAATTATATCCGCCAATAAAATAATACCCTCTTTATCCCATCCTGGATAAGAACCTATTAATTGATATCGGCCAAATTCATTTTCAGAATACAAATAACTGTCAGAAGTTCCATTTAGCTTATACCTGAAAGCCTGGTACTCGGAGCTTTGAGCAAAAGCCGCAGAACAAATAAATATTGTAAAGATCAATGAGGAATACTTAATCATAATCAAAACAGAATTATAAGAAAGATTAACTTTAAAACTTTAGGAAGTATTTAAAAAGTACAATTGATTTTTTTGCCTTTAACAAGAAAAACCAATGCAGAAAAAAGAATACGAACTTGATAAGGATATATCTCAGATGAGACAATCGTAGCAGAAGGGGTAGTCTTAAGGTTTTTCATAATTAGGGGTAAAAGGGTTAAAAAAAAGTTATCTTATACAAAGAAAAGAAATTTTAAATAAAACCAAAAACAGACAGGAACAAATTGTTACACTTTTTAACTTGAAGTACTATAAAATCCCTTTTAAAAAAGTATGCTAAATGCTAATAGACTCCTTCTCACAGAAAAAAACAAAACAATTTACTCACTTTTTCCTACTTAATTACCATCCCAATCAATCCATATAATGTCATAATTAAAAAAGCCGGCCCCCTTTCAGAACCAGCCCTTGAAAGGTGTAGGCAATAATGATTATTAGTTCAATTCAGTCTGGAGCAATTTGAGTATTTTCTGGTGAACTCAATTGAGAACCATCACCAGATTTAAAACAAAACGTTTCAAATACTCAAAAATTGAATTGTCATGAAAACAACCCACACCTTCGGAATTCAGTTTGCCGTTAGCAAGAACAAAGCAAAAAATCGATTACTTCCTGTTTATACACGTATCAAGGTAAATGATCCCTGTGTAAAAATTTAATTAATACAAACGATTAACCAGGTAGACTGGAATCCAGTTAAAGAAACAGAAAAAAGACGCGAACTGAGACCAGAAAATTCAACAGCTACTCTGCCACAGGTCTGAAAGCCCCGGACTGACGCATACAAGTCAACGTCATCATTCTAATTAGTCACAACAGCCAACAAAAAAAAACAATCACCTGAGAACCAACTCCTTTACCACAGAGTTGCCAATTTTATCGTTCATATTTTGAATAATGGTATCGCGATGAAGCAGCAATTCATTTCGGATAACACTACTGTGAAGTGTCACATAAACCACTCCGTTGCGAAACCACACATTTTTGGTCACCCTTGCAGCAGAGGGCCCCACAGCTTCATTCCATGCACCTGGAATGCGTGAATTATAGATCCCCTTTGAAATGGAAGGTTCTTTCCCAATAATTTCACGTAAAATATCCTGAAGTGGTTGAACAGAATTCTTTCGCAGATCTCGGTTTTTATAGCTCATAGTACTTTCAAATTTGCACGTTTCCGTTGGTAACTTCAAAAAAGCGATTCTCTTTTCCTGTTTTCTCCACTATTTCCGTCAATCGTTGTTTTTGCGTATCGGTGATAAAAATTTGCCGGAATCGCTCCTGAGAAACCAGCTGAATCAAATTATTACCACGTTCCTGGTCCAGTTTGTCGAAAACATCGTCGAGCAATAGAATAGGTCCAAACCCATTGTGTCTGGACAGAAACTCGTATTGCGCAAGTTTAAGAGCAATGAGGAAGGATTTTTTCTGGCCCTGTGACCCCTCTTTTTTAACGGGCTGCCCGCTAAGAAGAAAGTTAAGGTCATCCTTATGAATTCCTTTCGTAGTATAACCGAGTATCATGTCCCGCCATCTGTTTTCCCGAAGTTTTTCAAACACATCATCAGACTGATGGTGCGATTTATACTCAATATCCACCTCTTCATTTCCACCGCTGATCTGCTGGTAAAACTCTCTGAACACCGGCACAAGCTGCTCTATAAATCCGGTTCTTTGCTCAAAAATCTGTTGTCCCAGATGAGTGATCTGCTCATCCCACACGTCAAACTGAGCATTTAAAGCTCCGGTCAGCTGGTCACTTTTCTTAAGCAACGTATTTCGCTGCATCAGCGCCCTGTTGTACCTGATGACTTTATCAAGGTAAGGTTTATCATACTGAGAAACAACGCTGTCAATGTATTTCCGACGTTGCTCACTACCCTCAAGAATCAACCGTTCATCTGATGGGGAGATCATTACCAAAGGAAGAAGTCCGATATGTTCCGAAAGTCTGGAATACTCTTTTTTATTGCGCTTAAACTGCTTCTTCTGATTTTTCTTCAGAGCCACATAGATCTGCTCTTCCGAATCATTCCGGTCAAAAGCACCCTGAATAACGAAAAAATCTTCATCATGACAGATGTTCTGACTATCGATGGAGTTGAAATAACTCTTGCAAAAGGAGAGATAATAAACAGCATCCAACAAATTGGTTTTGCCCGCCCCATTGGGCCCTACAAAACAATTGATTCCATCGCAAAACTCCAGTTCAGTCTGCAAAACATTCTTATAATTAAGTATATTCAGATGCTTAAGATACACAATAACTATGATTTAAAAGTATTTACCGGAAACTCCGGGCTTTAGGAAAAGCAAACGTTGCATATTAATCAACAAAAATAAGCAAAGAAAAATGAGAGAAAGCCTGGTCGGACCATTTTTTTTGCTGTTCTCTGTTTTGAATAATAGTGAAAAGAATTACATTTGCCTACGGAAAAAAATTAAAATCAGATATGGCAAAAAACCAACAACACGAAGACAGCTTTGAAAATGTAGAATCGGCATTGACTAAAACCGAACAATTCATTGAAGATAATCAAAAGCTGATAAGTTTTGCAGCCATTGCATTAATTGTTATTGTAGGTGGCTACTGGGCTTTTAAGAAATTATATATGGAGCCTTTACAAAAAGAGGCCCAGGAAACTGTTTTTCAGGCTCAGCAATACTTTCAAACCGATAGTTTCAACCTGGCTCTTAATGGCGACGGTATGAATCCGGGATTTTTGGAGATCATTGATCAGTACGGAGCCACAGACGTTGGCGAACTCTCGGAGTATTATGCAGGAGCATGTTACCTGAATCTTGGCGAATACGAAAATGCCATTGATTACCTGAAAGGTTTCTCTACAGATGAACCAATTCTGATGGCAACTACTCAGGGAGCTATCGGCGATGCCTATCTCGAATTGGGTAATAGTGATGAAGCCATCAAATGGTACAACAAAGCCTCAAAGATGGAAAATGAAATCATTGCCCCTACTTATCTTTTCAAACTGGGACTTTTATACGAAGAATCAGGAGATAAAGAGAAAGCCATTGAGGTGTACACAAAAATCAAGAACGATTACAAGAACAGCGCTGAAGCACGTCAGATTGACAAATACATCACCAGAGCCAAAATAAACGGGTAATTTGTTTTTCTTTAGCACAAACAAATTTCTCTAAAAATGATTATATTAAAGGTTGTCTGTTTTATCAGGACAACCTTTTTTAGTTGTAAAAAACATAAAACTCAAAACCATGGCAACAAATCTTAAGAATCTTTCCGATTACGACCCCACGCAAGTACCTTCCGCCGAAAAAATGAAGTTCGGAATTGTCGTTTCAGAGTGGAATCCTGTAATTACAGCAGCGTTGATGCAGGGAGCCCGTGACACACTGATCAAAGAGGGAGCAAAACCTGAGAATATAATTGTGGCCCATGTTCCGGGTAGTTTCGAGTTAACTCATGGAGCCCGTCAGTTTATAAAGAAAACAGATGTGGATGCAGTCATTTGCCTGGGTTGTGTAGTCAAAGGAGACACGCCTCATTTTGACTTCGTATGCCAGGGGGTAACACAAGGTATCACTCATCTGAATGTAAAATACGGAAAACCTGTTATATTTGGGGTTCTGACCACCGATAATCAGCAACAGGCCATTGACCGGGCAGGAGGAAAACATGGAAACAAAGGAGATGAAGCTGCAATAACTGCCATAAAAATGGTATCTTTAAACATCGAGTTGAAAGAAAAATAACCATATCTAATGTCCAGATTTCGTCTTCAAAGAAAAACAATTGAACCGGGAATCCAGTTTGTGGGACAGCAATTCCTGGACTCTCCCGCCATTCAGTTATTTCGGTTTTCGGAACAAAGCTTTGCTGAGTTTAGTTCCGAAGCCGATTTTGATGTAATAAAGACCAATATTACTGACACTGAAAACGAAGTTCACTGGATAAACATCCATGGCATTCACGATATGCCCCTGGTCCACAGAATTGCTGAATGGTTTGGTATTGACCGCCTGATTATCCAGGATATTGTGGACACCAACCAACGTCCTAAAGTTGAGGTTCACCCCGAACACCTTTTTGTTTCCGTTAAATCATTATTACCTGCCAATCAGCACAGCATCGATACCGAGCAGATAAGTTTCATTCTCAAGGGAAATGTAATTCTCTCTTTTCAGGAAAAGAAAGGAGATCATTTTGAACACATCAGAACACGTATTCGGGAAGGAAAAGGAAGAGTGCGCAAAAGCAAAGCCGATTATCTGCTGTATCTTTTGCTGGATGCCATCACAGGCAACTGCTATACAACCCTGACCAATATGGAGATGCAACTTGATATGCTTCCGGAAAAAATCATGGAGGAACCCAAACCGGAATACATTGCAACTTTGGAAGCCATAAAAAGAAACCTCTTTGCACTTAGAAAAGCAGTTGTGCCCATTAAAGAAGCCATCCTTTTTACAGAAAAAGGGCAAACCATTCAGATTAAATCTCAAACACTCCCCTATTTCTCTGATTTAAAAGACCAGTTGATGCAGCTCATCGATGAAGCAGATATTAATCTGACGCGCGCTGAGGGTTCCACCAACTTATTTTTCTCTTATCAGGGACACCGGATGAATGAGGTTATGAAAGTATTGACCATCGTGGCTACCATCTTTATTCCCATCACTTTCATTGCCGGTATTTATGGAATGAATTTCGAACAATTCCCAGAACTCAGCTGGAAATACGGATATCCCGCTTTCTGGGGAGTTGTTTTAGTTGCCGCCAGCGGCATGTTATTTTATTTCCGACGTAAAAAATGGCTGTAAACGGGGCGGAATATAGATATTAAAAGTGCTGAATTTGTCGAGAAAGCACCACCAGTCATTCTTTTAAAATCCAAAAAGACCGGGATTTCCTCGAATAAAAAAAATGGTTTTGAGAATAGCGAGGTAAACAGTGCTTTAAAAAAACATATAATCAGGATAATACATCAAAACTAATGGTGAAACGGGATCCCTTACCCGGCTCACTGAAAACCGATATTTTCCCGTTATTCAGGTCCACCATTTGTTTCGACAACATTAACCCCAGACCGGTACCTGCTTCTTCGCTGGTCCCTGATGTTGATAAATTGGCAGAAAGCGAAAATATTTCTTTTTGTTTAACCTCCTGAATTCCAATACCTGTATCTTCCACATGCAATAAGGCTTTCGAGCCTTCAAGTTCCGCCCAGCAACTGACCCGGCCACCGTTTCTGGTAAATTTGATGCCGTTATGTACCAGATTGCGTACAATAAACTCCAGCATATCCTTGTCGGCTCTAATAAACAAAGCCTCGGAAACGTCACAACTCAGCCTGATTCTTTTCTTATCAGCCACCATACTTAATTGATTATAGCATTTCTCCACCAGTTGTTTCAAATTTAACTTTACTGGAACTGCTTTAAGTTGTCCCAGCTGCGACCGTGACCAGGTAAGCAAATCATCTAGCAGTTTATAAGTTTGTTCAGACATATTGCTGATTTGCCGGGCCATCATTTTTATTTCAGGAATCGACTGCTCTTCAATGCCATCATTCAGCAACGAAGCAAACCCAATGATGGCCTGAAAAGGACTCCTCAAATCATGAGCAATAATACTAAATATCTTATCTTTCGTTTCATTCAATTCCCTCAGGTGAGCTTCGCTCTCTTTCAGGCGGTTTTCCATTTTCACTTTGGCGCTCACATCCGTAACCAGCAAACAATACTGTACACCTCCAAGTCCGAAAAGTTTAAATTCCAGTATTTTCCCTTTGTACAAATCTTCCCATTCAAAAACATCTTCCCCGTGTTGTTCTGTATGATGCTCTCTTAGAAGCGTGGGGACATCAATATTTCCCAAGACTCCCGAAAGATATTGCCCTATAAATGAGATGCGGTTGAATATACTCGAAGACTTCAGATTGGCCTGATCAATTAAGAAATCAACCACTTCCCCTTCCTGCTTTAGTGCCTGGAGCATAAAAATGCCCACAGGTGAATTCTCAAACAGCTTCTCAAACAAATGCTCTTTGGCTTCCAGTTGCGCTTTAAGCTTCTTCCTTTCTGAAGTATTATATTTTACGGCTATATATCCGGTTATTTTGGCATTGTCATCCGAAAAAATAGGAGAAATGGAGGCTCTCTCTGTAATTATTTCACCTGATTTACTTCTGTTCACCAAATCCCCGCTCCAATTATTTCCATTTGCAAGAGTCTGCCACAACTCGTCATAAAATTTCTTAGGATGAAACCCACTCTTCAAGACGGACGGCTTTTTCCCCAGCACCTCTTCCCTTGTATATCCGTACACCTTTTCAAAAGTCTTATTGGCAAACACAATAGTCCCGTCAGGTTCAGTTATCAGAATAATTCCTTCCGAATTATCCAGGGCCTTCACAAGTTGTTGTTCTTTTATCATTAAGTTTAAATTTAGGCGTGATTCTTACCTATACGGCAAACCCGGTGTAAGGATAGCAACAAATAACCTGTTTTTGACGACTAGCAGCAATGAATACCGTAACCGTCGAGAAAAGGATGATGGATACCCCTGCAGGCCTGACAAATAAATTCACCGTCCCTGCCTATGCCACGTGATTTCATGACAACTTCACGGCATTCAGCACATTCAACACTCTCTTCGATTGGAGCATAAGCAGGAACCTCCACCGTTACCTTCTGAATGTCAAACATTTCATCAAAGGGAATATCTAACATTCCAAAAGAAGCCCGGCGGGAAACAGCTCCAAATTTGCGCTTTAACTCTTTCTGGTGGTTTCTTTCCACCACAATTTTTTCAAACAACGGATTAAAGTCAGGAAAGTAATTGTCAATAACTTGTCTGATATCATTTTTTGCCCTTACTCTGAACCCACGCCCATTTCGGTCAACAAGGCTAAGAGCATTTTTACCATAATCCTGAAAAATTAAGGCATTATTCCCGAAAGTGCAACCACTGACATACTGAACGCCATCAGAAAAGCAGTTATTGGTCTCCACAAAAGCCAAAAGATCTTCCATGCCATCTGATGTTTGACGCATCAAATCCATAACATGCATGGTAGCCATAACCCCCATTGACAATCCGGGACAAAAATGACCATGAAGCTCTCCTGCCTGATTCAGTAAGGCTCGGCTCTCCCCGCGTGAGATGTGCTTTTCAATATTTATTCGCGGGCGTGATGGCATTGCATCATCTCTGATATTAATATTTCTTTGGAAAGAAAAATCACTTGGTTTGATGTCAAATACAGGCGAATCACTCAAAGCATCAAGGCCGGTTACCACCAGTTTGTTCCCCTTCCGCTCAAGCAAACGAACGGTAGTAACCCCAATTCCATTAGGTCGGTTGGGGCTACGGGAAGCAAACACACCGCGGGTCTCCCCATTGAAAACAGGAGTTATCATCTTATATCCCTCAGATTGATGAAATCCAAAAAGAATATCGATATATTTCTGTTCGTCAATTTTGTACAGACCATCAAGGTAATCCTCCTCAATAATAATTTCAGAAACAATATTCTCCGCGTTCTTAATAAATCGTTTCTCTGTCAGTTCGTTTTTTACACGACCGATTGGTTCAAAAGTCATCATATGTTCGGAATAAATTATTTTATCAATAGAAACAGTAAATCGAACAATGTCTCAACTCAGTTCATCACCCCCCCATTTACCTCAACAACGGAAGAATATAACTTTGACCATCCACATCTACTTTTTGCACTTCCACATCGTAAAGGGCCCGGAGATTCTGTTCCGAAATCACCCGCTCATCTCCCATTGCAATGATACTTCCATCTCTCAGTAGCAGGAATTGATTGGCATAGCGCAATGCAAGATTCAAATCATGAATAGCTACGATAACCGTAATGCCTTTTGTGGAGACCTCCTTCAGCATCTTCATCACTTCAATCTGGTGACTTAAGTCCAGACTGGAGGTAGGTTCATCCAGTATAAGCACATCCGGCTCCTGCACAAGGGCCCGGGCTATGTGTACCCGCTGCAATTCGCCACCGCTGAGTTCCCCCGTAAGTCTGAGTGTCAGGTGTTCCAATGAGAAATCGCGTATGATATTCACCGTTTTCTTAAAATCTGATTTTCCGGGAGCCCATTTAATATGAGGTTTTCGGCCCAGCAAAATGGTATCAAAAACTGTGGCATTGGCCGAGCTGCCTCCCGATTGCGGAACATAACCTATGTGTTGGGCCAAAAAACGCCTGGGATAATCCTGCACGGAACGGCCGTTTACTTGAACCGTTCCAGTGTCAGGAATCAGCAATCTGTTCAGAAGCCTGATCATTGTACTCTTTCCACTTCCATTGGGCCCTATAACGGCATAAAATCCACCACCCTCAAAAACACAATCAACATCATGAAGTACTTTTTCAGTGGAATAACCAAAGGACACCTTTTTTACTTCTATAACCATAGTTTTATCTGCTTTTCCTGACTTTACGAATGATTAGAAACAAAAAGAAAGGAGCTCCGACAAAGGAAGTCACTATACCAACTGGTATTACCACAGGAGCAATGATTGTCCTGGAAATAATATCCGCAAGCAACAAAAAGACTCCCCCAAGAATTACAGAACTTATCAGCACTACCCTGTCGTTGTGTCCCACCAACCAACGAGTGACATGTGGCACAACAAGCCCAACAAATGCGATTATCCCGAAGAATGCGGTTGCTACTGCAGCACACAACGAAGCCACCACAACTGCCCAAAGGCGCAACCGATCGACATTTACACCCAAACTTCTGGCAACTTCATCTCCGGCATTTAAAGCATTGAAGCTAAACGCATTGAATACAAAAAATAAAATAGCGGGAAGAAGAACGATAAACTGAATCGTAACTTTATCCCAGGTAGCTTTGGCCATATCTCCAAACATCCAACTGATTACAGATGCCAGTTCCACATCGGTTGAAATGTATTGAAGCAAAGAGGTGCCCGACTGAAAAAGTGAGGTGAGAATAATTCCGGCCATTACCAGTATTTCAGGAGTTGCTCCGCGCCACCGGGCAAAACCGGTAATAAGCAAAGCACAGATAAGCCCGAAAAGAAAGGCAGACAAAGTTATGATCCATGGCATACGGGCCAGACTACCCACTCCGGTTGCAAAACCAGCACCTGCGGCTCCCAACACAACAATGGCAAAAGCAGCTCCAAATGCCGATGCAGCACTCAACCCTAACGTAAAAGGGGAACCAAGTGGATTTCGTATTACCGTTTGAATAACAGCACCGGATACCGACAATGCCGCTCCGGTGGCTATAGCCGCCAGAATTCGGGGAAAACGTATCTGAAAAATCACCTGACGCGAAACCTCACTACCGCTTCCTGTCAAAACTTCAACCACATCAGAAAACGAAAGCAGAGAACTGCCCATGGAAAGCCCCCAAAATATCAACACCAATAAAACCAATAATGATGATAACATAAAGGTCAGCCTTCGCACATATTGTTTTCTTATCAGCTCCTCTGTCTCAGAACCGTTTCCATCCTTCATACATCTCATTCATTTGTTCATAAACATCCTTGCCCAGCATAAACCGATATACCTGCCGGGCTTTATCTTCAAAACTGATATGCTCAAAGGCATCCGGAAACACCACTTTTCCAGCAAACCAGCCATTGATTAAAACCGTTTCAAAATTGGTCGCATAAAAATTGTGTGGCATCAAAGTGTAAACCCGGTTTTGCTCAAATGCTACAATGGTTCTTCGCAGCGGACTACCGGCCTCAATCGTAGGTAATATCTGCTCATAACCAGCGGCATCCAGAAACAGAAAATCAGGATTCCAGGATATAATCTGCTCTACATCCACATAAGTACCCACAGGCTGAACCGGTTCTGTCTCCGAAATATTTCGGGCCACATTGGTGATGCCTGTCAGCTCAAAAGGAGTAAACCACGACTGCGTAGAAGCAATGCCTTGTGCCCCCCTGTAGGAAACCCCTCCAATATAACCTGTCACCTTATCCCCGGCATTCTCCCTTAGTTGATTAAGCATATTGATTTCATCCTCAATAAAGTTCCTCAGAGAATCCGCACGTTCCCTTTTTCCTGTTACTTTTGCAATCAGATTCAGAGACCGGTAAAAAGTTTCACGCGCATTTCGAAGATTTCCGCTGTTTAATCCCACCACCGGAATTCCGGTTTTTCCCTGCAATTCATCAGCCTCACTAACAGACGAAAAAGCCATAAAAATCACATCCGGATTATTCAGGGCTATCAGCTCACTGTCTCCACCCATATAAGGACCAATAACAGGCTTATCTGTCAATTCAGGACGTGCAAAAGCATAAGGCCGGCCTGGTCTGAATTCAATATCCTCAACACCTGAAACCATATCAGCCAAATCCATATAAACCAACAGCCTCAACGCTCCTGGCCCAACACCAATAATACGGTTCACTTTTTCCGGAACCCGAACGGTGCGACCATACATATCTGTAACTTCAATGCTGTTTTCGGAGTCTTGGTTACTCTTAAAGTTGCAGCCCAAAAAAAACAACAACAGCAACAAAACAACAAATTTCAACACTCTTATTACCCCGTTTGATTGCATAAAAATTGTTTCATTAAAACCATTAAAAACCAGTTACCCTGCTGATGTCATTGCCAGTTTCCCCCTGTTAATCCCCTTCAAAGCTCTGATTTTGTCTGCCAGTTCGGTTAGCTTTTTTGATTCTCCCCTTACAGCAATTATCTCGAATGATTCATCAGTTGATAAATAGAAATGCTGTGAAGACAATATAACATCGCGATATTCGAGTTGAATATTCCCGAGTTTTGCTGACAAATCATTCTTGTGAGGATTGTAAACCAGAGTGATGGAGCCGGCCACCACATTATTGCATTGCCATTTTTTCTCAAAAAGATAGTTTTTTATCAGGCGCCTGATACCCTGTGAACGATTGGACAAAACATTGTCTTTGACAAATGCATCCAGTTCATCAAGTAAATCCTGCTCCAGAGAAACTCCAAAACGAACTACGGACATGGTGTTATGTTTTTTACAATTAGTGTTACTACAAATGTAAGAAATTCTTTATCCCTGAGGACAGATGGAAAATCTTCGTAACATATAATATCCAACAAGCATTTGATTATGAAGCCTGAGCCCAACAAAATACACGGAATCCGGATAAACAAAAGATTGTCATTTCCCCTTTACTTCCATTTTCACTAAATTAGCAGCTTTATAGAATGAATTAGGTATTTTAAACTATAGCCTTAAAAAAACATAATCATTAAAACATTTTGTACCTACCATCGTAAATATAAAACCATGCAAAATCTGGCACTCATAACCATTGTCCTGGCAACCATGCTGGGAAGCACCACACTGATCGCACAGGAGCAGGAAGAGGACAATCTTCACTCTTATACCAGAAATGAAGAGCACATCCATCTGGCTGACGACTACAAAGGTGTTGAGATTCACAATCAACATGGAGAAATAGAGATTACCGCCTGGTTAAAAGATACCATTCTCATTAAAATCGAAACCATTGTGATGGCCGAATACCGGGATATGGCCAACGAAGTATTTGACCGTCTGAACATTAATCAAACCACCCTTGAAGGGATGGCTTTCATGCGTACTGCTTTTGATGAAGAGTTTCATTCTTCTTTTCCCTTTCGAATCAATTACGAAGTTTTCATGCCCGCAGATAAAAAGATAATAATTGACAATCGGTTCGGCAATGTCACCATTACAGACATTACCGCCAAAATGGACATTAAACTCGAATATGGAAACCTTACGCAAAGCGGATTACAGGAAGCAGATACCATCATAGCAAACCTGTCGTTTGGTGAAGCGCAGTTCAATAAAATCAACCATGCAGAGGCTGAAATATACAATTCGGGGGTAAAGATTGAAAGCGTTCATTCAGCGGTTATTTCGGGTAAATATTGTCAGATCGATATTGGAGATGCCGGCAGTCTGGATTTTTCAAATCATACAGCACGCATTAACGTTAACCGGGTCGAAAACCTAAACATCAACGGTCAGTTTTGCTTTGTATCCGTAAATGAATTAACCAATCAGGGAAAAGTGGAAATATCTGATGGTTTGTTGATTACCACTTTATCAGAACAAACCAGTGCGTTTTCCGTTTTTAATAAAAATGCCCCGGCAAACATCACCATATCACCAAAACTTTCCTATACCCTTCATGGAGAGGTTACTGACGGTAACTTCAGACATGACAATCAACACCTGTTTAAAACCATAAGTGAGCCCAATAAGATTTCTTTTTCAGGAGAATCTGTTTCGGAAAATAAAGAAATGGCAACCCTCATTCTCTTCAACAGGAATGCAGGAATCAATATAAAAACAAAGAAATAAACAGAATATGTCAGACTATTCAGATCGAATTCAGAACCTGCGTACAAAAATGGCCGCTAACGGCATCGATGTATGCATTGTACCGGGAAGTGACGCACACATCAGTGAGTATCTGGCCGACCACTGGAAAGTAAGAGATTATCTGTGTGGATTTACCGGATCGGCCGGAACCCTTGTTGTGGGAGCTGACTGTGCCTGCTTGTGGACAGACTCCAGATACTACCTGCAGGCAGATGTAGAACTGGCGGATACCGGCGTTAAGCTGGTTAAAGAAGGGCTTCCTGATGTACCCGATTACATTGACTGGATCTCAGCAAATCTTTCACCCGGCAGTAAAGTTGCTATCAATGCCACCTGTTTTCCTGTGGAAAAGGTTAGATCTATGGAGCAGGCGTTGCGAAAGAAACAGATTCATCTGGAAACAAAATACACGCTTGCAGAGGATGTGTGGGAAACACGTCCTGCCATTCCTGACACCCCGGTGCGGGAGCATGCAGATAAATACAATGGTCGAACCAGAAAAGAAAAAATTGAGCTGGTACGTCAGCAACTGAAAGAAAAGGGAGGAACCCACTATGTAACAGGAGCTCTCGACGAGATTGCATGGCTCATGAATCTGCGGGGCGACGACATCTCCTACAACCCTGTTTTTCATGCTTTCCTGATTATATCACAGGATTATGTTTCCCTTTTTATAAATCCCAACAAACTGACCTCGGCAATTGGGAAAAAACTATCCAATGAAAACATTCGAATCAACCTTTATCAGCATATCTACAACCACCTGGGTGATCTGCCTGATCATGCCGTAGTCTGCATGGATTCAAACCGTAATAACTGGGCTCTTTTCGAAGCTATTCCAAAGTCGATTCCACGAATTGAAGGGACAGGCATTATCACACAACTTAAGGCCATAAAAACAGGAACTGAAATCGAGAACATCCGTCAAACCATGGCCCAGGATGGGGTGGCAATGGTAAAATTCCTCAAATGGCTGGAAGAGGAGGTTCCCGGAGGCAGGGTTACTGAACTATCTGCATCAGAGCAACTCACCCGCTTCCGTGCAGAGAACCCGGAGTTTCAGGGAAAATCATTCAGTACTATTTCCGGTTATGAAGCACATGGTGCCATCGTGCATTATCATGTTTCTCCGGAATTTGACGCCAAACTGGAGTCCAAAGGCGTTTATCTGGTCGATTCGGGCGGTCAGTACCCCACGGGGACCACAGACATTACACGTACCATTGCTCTGGGCCCTATTCATGAACAGGTAAAAACCGACTACACACTTGTTCTTAAAGGACACATTGCTTTGGCAAAAGCTGTTTTCCCAAAAGGCACCCGCGGTGTTCACCTGGATGCCCTGGCGCGCCGTCCATTATGGGAAGCAAGACTGAATTACGGTCACGGAACAGGTCATGGAATCGGTTTCTTTCTCAATGTTCATGAAGGCCCGCAAAGCATACGGTCGCAGGACAATGGAATTGAAATCGAACCCGGAATGATATCCTCAAATGAGCCGGGGGTTTACAGAGCCATGGAATACGGTATCAGAATAGAAAATCTGATTCTTACCAAAGAAGCCGGAGAATCAGATTTCGGCACATTTTTTGAGTTTGAAACACTAACCCTCTGCCCCATTGATTTATCTCTCGTTTCTACTGAGATCCTTAGCACAGGAGAAAAAGAGTGGTTAAACAATTATCACCAAAGAGTGTTTGAAAAACTGTCCCCTCTTTTGAATAAAGAAGAGCAGGCCTGGTTGAAACAAAAAACAACCCCGATTGATTAATTCCGGGGTTTACAAATATTTTCTGCGGCATGGGTGGTTCATCCATGCCGTGTTGTTATGAGTTTAAATTCAGAATTACAACAAAACTAAAAATCATCAGCTATGAAGAACCTTACCGTTCTTATCTTTCTTTTTATTTCCGTCATCGGGATAGCACAACAACCCGCAAACAATGGTCATAAGATTGAAGTAAACATTCCTGCTTTTAGTGATACCACGCTCATTCTGGGTTACTATTATAATCAGAGTATCCATGTGCAGGACACCAGTTATTTCGACAACAAAGGGACCGCTCTCTTCGAAGGAGAAGAAGCTTTGCCTCAGGGACTTTATGTTATTTATCTTCCCAATCAGAAATATTTTGATTTGATGATTGATGCTGACCAGCACTTTTCGCTGACCGCCGATACAGCTGATATGGTAAAATCGCTTGACATCAGAGGGGCTGACGTTACCAACAAATTCAACGACTATCAGCGTTTCATTATGGCCCGGCAGGAAGAAGCAAACAATCTGCAACAGAAACTTCAAACTGCAGCCCCGGATTCGGAAGAAGCTACGCAAATAAAAGATCAGTTAACCGCTGTAAACGAGAAAGTACAAAACAAATGGGAAGAACTTCAGCAGGAAAACCAAGGTTCCATGCTGGGGGTTTTCATAAAAGGCATGCAGGAAATCGAGGTTCTCCGGTTTGACATCGATGACTCTGTGCAAAAAAAGGATTCTGTTCAGCGCGTTAAGCGGTTTTATTATTACAAAAATCATTATTTCGACAATATGCCGCTGGATGATGAACGATTACTCAGAACTCCCTTTTTTGCAAAAAAGGTTGAGCAATACTTCTCTTCAGTTATTCCGCAGGTACCCGACACCTTGCTTAATGAGAGTATTAAGGTAATTGAACAGGCACGGCCCGCTCCTAAAATGTTCAATTTTCTGGTATCTTACCTCTTTAACTATGCCAATGAAAGTGAATATATGGGCATGGACAAGATGATGGTGGGACTTGCAGAAAAATACTATCTCTCAGGCGAAGCAACCTGGGCCGATGAAGAGTTCCTCAGTAAGCTGGAGACAAGAGTAAAGGAACTCAAACCCACTCTGATAGGCAATTTATCACATGACCTGAAAATGCAAGCCTACACCGGTGAGTATCATCGACTGCACGAGATTGTAGCTCCTGCCACCATTCTGGTTTTCTGGGAAACAGACTGCGGACACTGTAAAAAGGCAATTCCCCAACTCCATGACCTATATCAGGACCAACTCCGTGATCTGGGCGTTAAAGTCTTTGCTGTTTATACGCAGGGGGACCAGCCTGAATGGACAGAATTTATTGAAGAACACGAGTTGTATGATTTTATTAATGTCTGGGATCCCAACAGGCAATCAGGATTCAGGGAAAATTACGATATTCGCAGTACCCCCACCGTTTTTGTGTTGGGAGAGGATAAGAAAATCATTGGAAAACGGATTTCCATTGAAGATCTTCCGGGATTTATTGAGCGGTATTTAAATCAGTAGATCGTTAGATTATTAGAGGTTAGAAAAATCATATAACGGTGACATTCTAAATTTTATTAAAAATCTGTTTTGAACTTAAAGATTTTTAGATGGGTTGGCAGGGGTTGATTTCCGGCTTTGCCGGAAATCAACCCCTGTCAACCCCCAATATCCAGCAAAGACCTGTCATTGCGAGGGCTATGCCCGAAGCAATCTCAAAAACACAAACGTGACAACAAACATAAACCAAACAGAAAAACCACCAAATGTATAAGCTGATTAACTCATTCATAATTACGGCAGTCATTTTGGCATTCTCACTGGCTTTTATCGCTTGCGAAGAGGAAACAAAGGTGATTCCCTCCCCGGAAATATATTTAGCCAACCAGGGGGCTGAAATTGAAAAAAGCGTGGGAGATTCCATTATTCTGGAGCCCAAAATCACCTACGATATAGATGCGAGTTATCAGTGGAAGAAAAACAACCAGTTGTTAGAAAATAATACGCGTGTATTAAAGGATATTGCAACCCAACTGGGCAGACTGGAGTATTTTTTCAGTGTGGAGACACCTTACGGCACTGATTCGGTATCGATTCCGGTTGATGTAATTGTTTTGGCATCCTTTACAGAACTGTTTCCCGAAAATTTAAAAAACGACAGTTCCTGGATCGGAGCAATTGGAGAGTCGGAATTTGCTTACAAGGATTTATTATTTTCGTCACAATTAAATGCAGACAGTACCTGGCACGGATTTGGCATCAGCAATATTCAAAGCACCAAACAAACAGAAGAGGATATTCCCGAACACAGTGTTTACAGCAGTAGTTCTTCGGAGAATGTATTTGCCTTGGCAAAGCACCTCAATGGTCCCGGTCAGGCAATTCCTGTGATTAAGTTTAATGATGACAACAATCATCGCCTGAAATCCATTGAAATCAACAATACCACCCTCGGTGTATTCATGTTAAAATATGGCAACGAAAATTTCCCCAGAATGGGATTTCCGGTAAGTACCGATCCAGACTGGTTTAAAGTAACCATAACAGGAATCAGTGCCTCAGGAGAAGTTACAGGCAGTAAGGATTTTTACCTGGCCGATTACCGATCTGATAATCCGAAGCGTGACTACATTGTGGAGCAATGGACCACCGTTGATCTTTCGGAAATTGGAGAAGTGAACCAATTACAGTTCTTTCTTTCATCCAACAAAACAAATGATTCAGGAGAAATGATTACGCCTCAGGAGTTTTGTATCGATAATCTGAAGATATTGTACTAAAAAAGATCATTTCACCATCAGCTTCCTGACCAGCTTTTTTCCATTCTTTTGAAATTGAACCAGGTAAGCCCCTTTAGAAAGTTTTTCTCCGACACCCCGAATTTCCCCGCGATTGCCGTAAATCAGCACATTGCGTTCAAGAACAGGTTGTCCTTTCAGGTTAAAGATGGTCACAATGCCTGCGCCGTCTTCAGGATAGAAAATAACGAGATCCTGCTCCACCGGATTGGGCACTACCTCAAAACCGTCTGAAGGCAGATCAATTGTAGCGGAATCTGAATAAATAACTTCGTCCGCCAATACATCAATCCATGCCATAGCAGGAGAATCTCCTGATAGAATATTGTAGTGGTTCCAGCCTGCCGAGGTTTCGAGCAGAACAGTGTTAACTCCGCTCACTGAATTGGCCTGATAAACCGCCCATTTATCCACGGTTGGTGTATAGTCCAGGTCATATCCTGCAAAAAAAGGCCCTGAAACCATCACAGGCTCATCAAAAAGCACCAGAAACTCTTTATTCACAATGCTATTAATAGAAACAGTCTGCTCTGCCACCACAAATTCAGGTTCATCTATTCCTGACCAAATTTTCACTGTTAGATTTCCATCTCCCAGTTGCCCATTCAGCCCAGGCATCAGAAATACACCGTAAATCCGGGCTGAAGCAACCTCTCCAAATTGTTCTGCAACAGCGATAACTCCTTCACTGTTGTTCCCAGTCCAGGAACCTGTTCCGCCACTTACATTCTTCAAAACCGGATTCATTTCAGGGGTAAAATGAGTCAATCTCAAAACAGCTCCTTTACCTGGATCAAAAGCCTCCAGTTGCGTTCGACCATCGCCTGAAGGATTCAACCACTTATCCACACGGGCAGTGTCTTCCGCATAGTGATTCCAGATTCGGTTCAGGCGGGCAAAGTAATCATTTATCGGGTTTTCGCAACTCGCAGCCCCACCGGACAACAGTCCAATTAGTTTCCCATGTTCCAGAAACAATCCAGCCCCTGATGAACCGGCTTCTGTGGTTCCCTCATCCCATTCATCTATCTTCCAATGGGCATCTGAAAGGAACGAATTACCTAATACGGATGATGCATTAAAAGTCACAGGAGTTGGAATCTCATTGTCAGCTGCAACCTTTTTCACATCTCCCATGGGATGGTGAACAGTATGTGTTCCGGTTGCCGGCGATTCATTCAAGTCCCACCCCGCATAAACCGGACGATAAGATGCCGGAGGTGTTTCAGTCATTTCGATTAAAGCAAAATCAAGTCTGTCAGCATAGGCGCGCAACAGAGATCCTGACAGGCTTTGCATTTGACTTCCCTGAATTTGTTCCTGGCAGGCAGGAACTTCATAATTCATAATAAAAACAATATCTTCAGACTCAACTGAATTTCCAAGACAGTGACCAGCTGTAAGCACATAGGGCGTTCCATCGTTGTTGCTGTTGTTCATCAGCGTACCGGTACAATACTCGGTTCCACCCACAATTACCTGTCCGGTAGAGCGCCCGTTTTCGACAATTACCGCATCCTCAAAACAGGTGAAATCTGTATGGCAACTGCCACTGGCACCAAAATCTCCTGCACTTTTCAAAATTTTGAAAATATTCAAAAAATCATGATTAACCGCTCCGATTTCAATGGAACTTCCGTTCTCCCGTGCAAAATCTCGTCCCCGCCATTCAATCACAACTTCATCTCCCGGAACCGGTGCTGTTGCCAAACCACCCCATTTTTTATTGGTTTTATCTGTAAAAGCCCCTAAAATATACCCCCCGGAGGCATCATAAATAAAAAGAGAATCTCCTTCGGCCATTCTGAATTTATCAAATACAAGATTTAGTGAGTAGGCACCGGGTGAACTGATCCTCAATTGCCAAATCAAACGGCCATCGTCCAAAACACCCACTACTCCTGAGTTATCTGGTGTCAACTGAACAAAATGCGGATAAGCAAAGGTAAATGACTCCCCTTTCCGTGGGGATTCCAAATCAAGTCTGATATCCTCATAAGCCGGTGGTGTCAGTCGTATTTTCTCTTCTTCGGAACCTTGCATAACGGCCCGGGCACTTTTCAATTGTCCCTGGTTCTTAAACAAAGGTTTTCCTCCATGCCCCACCTGAGCAAATGCAGATATTTGGAATATCAGAAATGTAATAAACAGAGTCTGCCTCAGCATTTGTTTTACTTTATGAACTACAAAAATATTCTCCAATAATACGAAAAAAATGCAACAGAGTTCACTGCAAGTGATTTTTCTTTTAGTACTTGCAGGAAAATGCCAATTGCTGCGTTGAGCCTATCTTCAATACAGTCATTTACGAAAAATAAAGTTATCCTCTCGCATACACATATCGAAGTTCTTTTATTGGAATAGTCCGTTAAAAAAAAGCTTAAACGCAGAGATACAAAGACGCAAAGGCTTTATTACGAGCAAGTTCCCGCCCACCGACATAGATTTGCAATGAAGTGTCTATCAGCTATTTGTAAAAGTTTAACAGGGTATTGTTTATTGGTATAGCTCTATTTTCCCTAATTTACTTTCTACATAAAACAATATAGCAGGCCATTAAGAAACAGGCTGAAAGCCTGAATGCAATAGCCCAGGGCAACGTCCTGGGGTTGTAGTTTCCCACCCCACCCGGCGGTTTATTGGTCGCGACGGGACCAATAAACCACCGGTAGAGAGGTATTACAATTTCCCTGGGGCGTTGCCCCAGGCTATTGCTTAAAGACCTTCGGCCTTAAAAAACGCAACAACATTATGTATTCCTTTAAAAGAGAGAAGTCTCGCTTTTGGGAGGACTTTATTATTCAAAATAAATCACGCTAAAATCAAAATAAGGAAAACAACTTCAATAAATTTTGGCGTCCCGCTCTCCCCGCAATACTTCCAGAGCATTCATTGCAAGAGCTGACATCTCATCTTCTCCCGGATAGATTTTAATATTTCCTATCCAGTCGATGTATTTCCGGATGAAGCCTACAACAAAGTCATTCTGAGCCATCCCCCCTGTGATCAGAACAGCATCCACCTGCCCCTGAAGGACACTCACACAACCACCCACAGCTTTTGCCACCTGGTATGCCATGGCATGAATGACCAATTCGGCATTTTTTTCACCCTCCTGAGCCCGTCGGCTGGCTTCATGTGCCTGATTGGTGCCCAGGTGAGCCATCAATCCTCCATTTCCGGTAACTTTTTTGCGCATTTCATCATGCGAAAACTTTCCGCTAAAGCACATATCCACCAAAGCTCCGGAAGGCAGCGTTCCTGCTCTTTCGGGAGAAAAAGGCCCGTATCCGTCCAATGCATTGTTTACATCGACAATTTGACCTTTTAAATGAGCTCCTACGGATATCCCACCACCCAAATGGGCAACAATGAGGTTCAAATCTTCATAATTTTTCTCTACCGAACGTGCATAATTTCTGGCAACAGCCTTTTGATTAAGAGCGTGAAAAACAGAAGTTCTGGGCAATTCAGGTAACCCGGTAATCCGTGCCACCTCATGGAGCTCATCCACCACCACCGGATCGGCAATAAATGCTCTGGCTCCGTGAATACTTTTGGCAATATCATCTGCAATCAAACCGCCAAGATTACTGGCATGCTGCTGTTTGCCACTTCTGTTTTTCAGGTCGTTTTTCATTGTTTCATTAACCTCATAGACACCCGAAGGGATTGGACGCAAGAGACCTCCGCGCCCCACAACAGCATTGATTTCATTTACCTCAATTCCTGCCGTTTCCAATTCGTCCAGAACGGCTTTTTTTCGGAATTCATACTGACTGGGGATGTCTTTGAATGGGGCTAACTCTTCAGAAGAGTGACGCAATGTCTTCAGAAGTACAGATTTAATGTTTTCATAAACTGCAATCTTTGTAGATGTAGAACCCGGATTAACGACGAGTATCTTAAATTTTTCCATGCTTAGATATTGGTTACAGGAATTCGAAAATAGTGTATGTCCATAAAGTCCCGTTTACTGCGTTATACCATTCACAGAAACTACTCATTTACTCAGGTAAACTACGCATTTCCGTGAATGGTAAGCCTTGTAAACGGAACTTTCTGAACATACACAGTACTTGTAATTTTTTTCCCGACTTTATAGACGGGTACTAAATAGAGTTTTTATTTTGCCAAAGCAGCGAGCAGAATGCTGTTAAACTTGCTTTCTTCAGAATCGCTTCGCGATGTAAGAACGATGGGTGCAGAAGCTCCCAGAATCACCGATGCCACTTTTGCCTGAGCAAAAAACACCAGACTTTTATACAACACATTTCCCACTTCAATATCCGGCATCAGCAGCAAATCGGTATCTCCTGCAACTTCGCTCTTAATATTTTTATGGTGGGCACTTTCAAAACTAACCGCATTATCAAAAGCCAACGGACCATCAATCAGACAATTTTTGATCTGATCACGCTGGTTCATCTTACTCAGCAATGCTGCGTCAGTAGTAGCCTGCATACTTTCATTCACCATCTCAATAGCACCCAGAACAGCCACCTTGGGCTTTTCAATTCCCAAATCGTTGAGATACTTTACAGAATTTTCAATAATGGCAATTTTATCTTTCAACGAAGGTGCAATATTCATTGCCACATCAGTTACCGCAATAAGTTTATGATAGGTGGGAACCTCGAAAAAGGCGAGATGCGACAATAAGCTCCCGGATCTTAATCCCCACTCTTTATTCAAAACTCCTTTTAACAGTACGGGCGTTGGCACCTTCCCTTTCATCAGAATATCTGCCTCCCCCCTATTCACCTTACGTACGGCAATTTCCACACACTTTTCAGGACTGGCTTCATCAATAAACTCCACTCCTTCAAAGTCGTACTCCTTTTCATTGATAATGTGAAATGTCTCTTCACGATCCCCTACCAATATAGGAAGAATCAACCCTGCATGATAAGCCTCATGAAGTGCATTTAGAGAAAAACTATCCTGCGACACGGCAAGAACAAGCTTTTTGGGAGAGGCAGCGCGAGCCACCAATTCCCGTAAGTCAGAGAGATGTTTAAACATAGACCCGGATTAAATTGTGCAAAAAAAACAGAAGCCTGCATAAATCAGACCTCTGTTTTTATCATGATTATTTATTGGAAAGCTCTTCCACAATAGTTTTTGTGTCCTGAGCAATAACAAGCTCTTCATTGGTGGGAACAACCATCACTCTCACTTTGCTTTCGGAGGTGCTGATGTCCTGCTCCTTCCCCCTCAAACCTTTATTTTTGGACTCATTAATTTCAACGCCCATAAATTCAAGGCCTTTACATACTCCGGAACGCGTTATATCTCCATTTTCACCGATTCCTCCGGTAAAAATCAAAATATCCACACCACCCATTGCTGCAACATATGATCCAATGTACTTTTTGATGCGGTAGTCGTACATTTCCATTGCGAGACGTGCATTTTCATCCCCTTTTTCGGAAGCCTCCTCTACCTCTCTCATGTCAGAAGAAATACCGGTAATTCCCAGCATCCCGCTGTGTTTATTGAACAATGTTGAAGCTGAACGGGTACCAATGGTTTCCTTGTCCATGATGTAAGTGACCGCACCCACATCCAAATCACCGCACCGCGTACCCATCATCAAGCCCTCAATAGGCGTAAAACCCATCGAGGTATCCACAGACTTTCCATTTTGAATAGCGGCTATGGATGCGCCATTCCCCAGGTGGCAGGAAATAATTCGTTGGGTATTGTAGTCCACTCCTAAAATTTCACAGGCCCGGGCACTCACATATCGGTGACTGGTTCCGTGAAAACCGTACCGTCTGATTCCGTACTTTTTATAGAGTGCTTGCGGCAATGCATACATATATGCATGCTTAGGCATAGTCTGGTGAAAGGCAGTATCAAAAACACCAACCTGAGGCACATCAGGTAATAAAGATGAAATCGCGCCAATACCCTTGAGGTTTGGTGGATTATGCAGCGGAGCCAGCTCAATGCAATCTTCCATTTTATGAATAACCTCGTCGGTAATAAATACACTGGAATTAAACATCTCTCCCCCGTGTACCACACGATGCCCCACTGCATCAATTTCATTCAGGTCGCTGATGCATCCGTGTCTTTCGCTGTTCAGCACTCCGAGTATATAATCTATTCCGGTCTGATGATCCAGAATTTCTCCTTCGAGCAAAACTTTTTCACCGGTATCTTTTTCGTGTTTCAGGAAAGAGCCCTTGAGACCTACCTTTTCCACTCCCCCTTTTGCCATAACTTCCCAGGAGGAATCGTTCATATTAAACAACTGATATTTGATGGAAGAGCTTCCACAGTTGAGAACCAGTATCTTCATTGGTATAACTTTTTATTTGAACGTTTTCCGTTTTCAGCGGAAACGAATTTTCTGTTAATTATCTTATCAGGATTGTTGCTAAAACAACTTATGCAATCCCAAATCAAACCATTAAGCCTTTTTCAACGAAAAGGAAAAATACTCACTTGGAATAACGTTAGAGCATAAGATCTGATGACATTCGCATACAGGAACTTAAACCTGTTCTCTTGAGGCAATGGTAGCCGTGCTTGTTTCATCAACCTTATTTCCATCCGCATCGTATCGGAAAAATCCGTATCCGGTTTGTACACCAAGACGTTTTGCCCGAACCAGTCGCTTAATAAGTGGAGATGGCTTGTATTTGGGACCACCAAATTCTTCATACAGGTTTTCCATCCACTTTTCAACTTTATTGAGGCCGACAATATCTGCCATCTGGAATGGTCCGAAACGCATTCCCATACCAATAATCATGGTCTTATCAATATTTTCAGCGGTAGCAACCCCTTCCATCAATGCCTCACAAGCCTCATTGAGCAAAGTTACAAAGAGTCGTATGCTCACCAGACCCGCAGATTCTTCCACCGGAATGACTTCCCGATTAATCAGTTTTACGAAAGTGCAAACCTTGTTGTAAACTTCATCTGTGGTGTAAAGGCCCTTTACTACCTCGATAATACGTGCTTCCGGGGAGGTGACAAAGAAGTGCAGGCTCACACAGCGATCGGGAAACTCCAGTTCGCTGGCCAGCTCTGTAATGATAATAGTGGTGGCATTGGTGGCAATAATGGCATCTCTGTCAACCACCTGCTCAATCTTATGAAACACATCTTTCCGGGCATCAATGCTTCGAAGCCCGGTTTTTTCATCAGCCCGAACAGCCTCAATAACGAAATCGCAACCTGCCAGATCGTGGAAATCCAGAGAACCTTTGATACGTCCCATTATGGCACGTTTTTCTCCGGAAGTCAAGCCCCATGTTTCAATACGATTATCCAGTTCTTTGCTTATGTGGTCAAGAGAGCTCTGGATCTTCTCCTCGCTCAGTTCAATAAATACCACCTCAATTCCATGCCATGCAGCAATCCGGACAATATTTTGTCCCTCTTTACCACAACCCACGACACCAATCTTGGAAAAAAGAGTTTTAACGCGTCTTTTAGCGCTTAATGCATACCTTTCAATAGGTTCTACAACAATTTCTGCCATTTCTTTTTTAAATTTTACACGGCCTGATCAACCTGAATACCAGAGGTTAATAAACCAAACGAAAAAAGCCGGATTCCGGCTTTTACAAAATTATATTATTCAGCAATAGCCTGATTGGCTGTAATTGCTGCAAGACTCACAATATCACTAACCGAACACCCGCGCGAAAGATCATTAATGGGGGCAGCCATTCCCTGCAGAACCGGACCAATTGCTTCGGCATGAGCCAAACGTTGAACGAGCTTATAGGCAATATTTCCGGTTTCCAGTGACGGAAAAATAAAGACATTGGCATGACCGGCAATTTCACTGTCGGGTGCTTTTTTCTTGGCAATCTCAGGTATGATGGCCGCATCCACCTGTAACTCTCCGTCAATTTTTAATGTTGGATCTTTTTCTCTGGCAATTTCGGTGGCTTTCACAACCTTATCCACCATTTCATGTTTTGCGCTTCCTTTGGTAGAGAAACTCAACATGGCCACACGAGGTTCAATCCCCAACAAACTACGGGTGGTTTGTCCTGTTGACACTGCAATCTCGGCCAACTCTTCTGTAGTCGGATAAGGATGAACCGCCCCATCAGCAAAAACGATAATACCATCCTCACCAAACTCTTTATCTTTGAGCACCATAATAAATGCTCCGGAAACAACACTGATTCCAGGCTTGGTTTTTACAATCTGAAAAGCAGGACGCAATACATCTCCGGTGGCATTGTCTGCTCCGGCAACCTCGCCGTCAGCATCACCATTTTTTATCATCAAAACCGACAGATATAACGGGTTTTCAACCAGCTCTGAAGCCTGCTCCCTGGTAAGTCCTTTTTTCTTTCTCAAATCATAAAGAAGATCGGTATATTCCTCTTTCTTATCGTGATTTTTGGGATCAACAATGGTAGCTTTGGAAATATTTTTCAAAACGTGCCTGCGGGTCTCTTCTGCAATAGCTTCCGGATTACCGATAAGAATCACATCTGCAAACCCTTCTTCAAGTATAACATCAGCAGCCTTCAGGGTTCTTTCCTCCAAGCCTTCGGGCAAAACGATTCGTTTTTTATTTTTAGCAGCACGCTCTTTTATTTGATCAACAAAATCCATAGTTATTTAGTATTTTTTATTTATGCAAAATTAGTGGATTTGCACCGATTTCACCTGCTTTTTATCATTATTTAAGATGTTTCACAACAAACTGCAAACAACCTGATGCGAAACAACCATCCGAACAGGGCAAACGCATTAAAAATTGAGTAGTTTCAACAGATAGTCATTGTCCCATCCGGCTTTTAGTCGTTTGCCCTTAACACTTCGTTTAGTCGTTTTTTCATTTTTTACGATGTTTAGAGCCATTCGCAATATGACAGAATAGTTTTCTGCGGCATTTCTATCTCTTTTTCTGCTCTTATCTTCCCCGAATGAAACATCAAGTTGCCAATGAAGTTGGTTCTCAATGCTCCAGTGAGATCGTATCGCAGCGCCAATCTCTTCAGGGGTTAGTTTACAACTCGTGATATAGTACCTTGTCTCTTGCTGGGTTTCCTTTGAAGCCTTTAGAAACCGAGTGCTATCTATTTTAACTAATCTGCTAACGTTTTGCCATTTCCCCGTATTGGACAATAAGCTTAAGTCATCTGTTATTGTGCAAACACGTGTCTCTACTCTTCCATGACCAGCATCTACGGCCTCATGAACAGCCATTTTATCTCTTGGCGAGAAGCGGAATGTATCGACAATTTCAGTATGGAGTTCTTTCTGATTGTCTTTAACAGCCAAGATGTAATCTGCCCCCTTTCCGATAATTTTTTGGGCTATTTTTGTCTGGCACCCCATAGCGTCAATGGTAACAATGCATCCTTCGATATCAAGGACTTTAAGAAGTTCTGGTATCGCTGTGATTTCATTCGACTTTTGATTTGTCTTGACTTGCCCAAGAGCCAGTCCGTTTGCAGCAGCAAAAGCCCCTACCATGTGAATCGCCGACTTATTCCCTTGTTTACGCGAGCCTCTTACAGCTTTACCATCAATTGCAATCACTCCTGTGTTTTTATTACAAATCTCTTTTACCCAGCTAATAAAATTAGCTTCAAAAACATCTGGACTCAAAACGGCAAAAAATCGATTGAAAGTATCAGGTGAGGGAATACCGTTCTTCAACGACAATGTTTGTTTGAGAAAATCTTCCTTAGAGCGTCCAAACTGGCAGATGTCTTCCCATGTATCAGCTCCGCAAATAACAGCGGCCAGAGTGATGTAAACAATATCTTCGGCCAAGTGCAGTTTTTTCCTGTCCATTCTATGTTCTGGTAATGATCTTGCAAAGTTGAGTAATTTATTTTCCATTTAAAATATATCTGTCTGGTTATTAGACAAATATACTGTAATTTTATCCAGAAAAACAAGGATAAAAGTCTGATTCACAGGTATTTATATCTATTTTTAGAAAATAATTTTAATGCGTTTGCCCTGACCATCCGAACTATCCTATTGGAAGTTACACTTTTTTTGATTATAAAACAACTACCTCAAAAAGGGTAAACCTCCTTACCGAAAAAACCAATATATCCACCATTGTTTGTTAACTTTGCAAAAAAAGATACAGAGTCTATGAGCGGTTATCCTCCCCTGGCAGAAAGAATGCGGCCACAAAATCTGGAACATTACATTGGACAAAAGCACCTGGTAGGCGAAGGCGCAGTCCTTTACCAGATGGTTTCGTCCGGACGCATATCCAGCATTATTCTGTGGGGACCTCCGGGAGTGGGAAAAACTACCCTGGCACGAATCATTGCCAATCAACTGGAACGCCCGTTTTATACACTATCTGCCGTCAACTCGGGTGTCAAAGATGTACGGGAAGCCATTGAAAAAGCAAGGAAAGCGAGGTTTTTCAACTCTGCCTCTCCCATTCTTTTCATTGATGAGATTCACCGATTCAGCAAATCACAACAAGACAGCCTTTTAGGTGCTGTAGAAGAAGGAGTTGTTACGCTAGTTGGTGCTACCACCGAAAATCCCTCTTTCGAGGTTATTTCTCCTCTTTTGTCCCGATGTCAGGTTTATGTGCTGAAGCCACTGGAGAACGAGGACCTGATGGTGCTTTTCCACCGGATATTTTCGGAAGATGTAGTTCTGAAACATCGCCCGGTAAAACTTAAAGAAGAAGAGGCTTTATTCCGGTTTGCCGGAGGTGATGCACGGAAATTCCTGAATATCATAGAGCTCATCACCAACGCTTTTAATGAAGACGAAGAAATTGTTATCACCAATGAAAATATAACCAGGCAACTTCAGCAAAACCCTGCCCAATACGATAAAAACGGGGAGATGCATTACGACATTATCTCGGCTTTTATCAAGTCAATTCGCGGAAGCGACCCCGATGCTGCAGTCTATTGGCTTGCCAGAATGGTTGAAGGAGGTGAAGACCCCAAATTCATAGCCCGCCGACTCATCATTTCTGCATCAGAAGATGTTGGGTTGGCCAATCCCAATGCATTATTGCTGGCTACCAACGCTTTTGAAGCCATAAAAATGGTGGGATGGCCCGAAGCAAGAATTATTCTCAGTGAGGTAACCATTTACCTGGCTACCAGCCCCAAAAGCAACTCTGCCTATATGGCCATCAATCAGGCTCAGGAGGTGGTTCGAAACACAGGCAACCTGCCGGTCCCGCTGCATCTGAGAAATGCCCCCACCAAGCTCATGAAAAAGATGGATTACGGAAAACAATATAAGTATCCGCACAGTTATGAAAACAATTTCATTGCCCAGGATTATTTACCTGATCAATTAAAAAACACCAACCTGTTTACCCCGCAAAACAATCCTCAGGAAAGCAAAATAGAAGAAAGAATGAATAAGTTGTGGGGGAAAAAATAGCTCGTAGCTGGTAGATTCCACATGATCACAATGACAATGATTAAAGTCTTTTAGCCAAGACCCGTTCATTGCAAGTGGATGCCTCAATTATATTTTGAGGCATAATGGGAATATGACAGATCTGGAAGGGGCCAATTTGAATCGAAGATCGACGATAGTCAATAACCTTGGGTGGGTAACCCGGGGCTGGCATAACAAATGAACCAGGTCCCTGGAAAGGGCCGATTATTTATCATCTGATTTTTTTGCTTATTGCATAAATCTATCATTGGTAACGTAGTGAAACAATCTCAATTTATTAACCGGACACCAATGATTCATAAATCAGACTAAACGTATTAACGATTTTAGTTGGATGTAGTATCTTTACGAGCTAAATAAGACCGATAAAAGAAACATCATGAACATAAAAGAGATTCCCGGAATTAAACATACCGATAGCGGACAGTTTTTCTTACTGGCTGGCCCATGTGCCATAGAAAGTGAAGATATGGCCCTCAAAATTGCAGAAAAAGCAGTAAAAATTACGGATAACCTCAAAATCCCTTACGTTTTTAAAGGATCTTACAGGAAAGCCAATCGTTCACGGATAGACTCCTTCACAGGCATTGGCGATGAAAAAGCACTGAAAATACTCAGAAAAGTTTCCGAAACATTTGATATTCCTACCATTACAGATTTCCATTCAGCTGCTGAAGCTCAAATGGCTGCTGAATATGTGGATATTCTTCAGGTTCCTGCTTTTTTATGTCGTCAGACCGACATTCTGGTGGCAGCAGCCAAAACCGGCAAGGTAGTCAGCATAAAAAAAGGACAGTTTCTGGCTCCTGAAGCAATGATATTTGCCATTGATAAGGTCAGGGACAGTGGTAACAATAAGGTAATGGTAACAGACCGGGGAACAACCTTCGGATACCAGGATCTCATCGTGGACTACCGGGGAATTCCCACCATGAAAAAAATGGATGTTCCGGTAGTTCTGGATATAACGCATTCCCTGCAGCAACCCAATCAGTCAACCGGCGTCACCGGAGGAAAGCCTGAGTTAATAGAGACAATAGCCAAAGCTGGAATTGCCGTTGGGGCTGATGGTCTTTTTCTGGAAACACACTTCGACCCTGCCAATGCAAAAAGCGACGGAGCCAATATGCTGCATTTAGACCATCTGAGTGCATTACTTGAAAAACTGACGGCTATAAGATCGGTGGTTAAAGGATTTTGAATTGAGTGATCGATAAAAAAAAACTCAATGTGCATAATACATTAGGTGCGGCGGATTCCAATCCGCCGTTTTGTATTCAATGGCGGATTGGCGCTCAGCTTTGCTGCTTTGCTTGCCAAAGAATCCGCCACACCTGGAATCGCATGTATGCATTTGGAAATCCACGTGGTAATCAGGCAAAAGAACAGGCATCCGTCTCTACTGCCTACTAACTAGTTTCTGTCCATAAAGCACCACTTACATCGTTACGCTTGCCGCCAAAATACTCATTTACGATTAGTAAACTCCGTTTTTGGCGGATTCACAAGCCTGGCAATCGGCACTTTCTGACCAGAAACAGCTCTAAAAACAGAATTTGCTTAATTTATGGACAGCCACTAACTATTCTCCTCTACGAACTAATTTTTCTTGTAATATTTCTTTGCTTCCGGCAGGAACTCCCTCAGTTTACGAATCCGGGTCTCATCCGAGGGGTGAGTACTCAGAAACTCAGGCGGTTTTTGTCCTCCCTGGGCCGCCATTCTTTGCCAAAAATCAACAGCCTCCTCAGGATTGTAACCGGCCATGGCCATAAAAATAAGCCCTAATTGATCGGCCTCCGACTCATGAAGCCTGGAATAAGGCAATGAAAATGCAACCTGACTTCCTACACCGTAGGCTGCCATAAAAATACTCTTGGTCTGTTCAGGTTTTTCATCAATTGCAATGGAGAGAACAGTTCCCCCCAGTTGAACTCCCATTTGCTGACTCATGCGTTCATTTCCGTGACGTGCCACAGCATGAGCAATTTCGTGCCCCATGACCACCGCCAGACCGGTTTCGGTTTTGGTGATTGGCAAAATGCCGGAATAAACCACAACCTTACCGCCCGGCATACACCAGGCATTAGGTGTTTCATCCTCCACGAGATTAAATTCCCAGGCAAAATCTTCAATTCTGTCTTTCAAACCATGATTAGAAAAATATTCTTCTACAGCTGCTGCAATTCTGCCTCCTACCCGCTTAACCAATTCTGTTTGTGCTTTATCATCAGAAACCTTATTGGTCTGTAAAAATTCCTCATATTGAGTCAAACTCATTGCCAGCATTTCTGATTCGGGGAGTGCATTAAGTTGCTTTCTACCGGTAATTGGCACTGTAGAACAAGAATACCCCCAAAAAGTAAACAAAACAGCAAATACGGCTATTTTAAATGATTTTTTCATCCGTTTAAAATTTTGTAATCATTTGATAAAGAACTAATTAAAAATTTGAGAACGAATGGAACCGCTTCGCTCTCGCATAATATCCTTTTAAACATATTCTCTTGTGATATTTATATTAAAAAAATATCATGCTCGTTTCATTAGGATAAAATTTAATTATTAAGGTCTAATGTAACTTGCAGGAAACAACTAACATATAATAGTCTTATGGTCCGGTTGCCATGCTCATTTCATCCGTATAAAATTTATTTTTCAAAGTCGGATGGAACTCGCATGCAAGAACTTATACATATTCTTTTGAGGCAATCATTGCCATGCTCGTTTCATCATGACTGATCTGCTTTATAGTCAAAACAATTTAGTTCCGCCGGCTGCTAATCTGCCATTTATAACAAATATTAGGCTTTCTAATTTAAAACACAAGAGGAAAAACACCTTAAATCTAAATTAGTTCAGATCTTTAAGAAGTAGATTCTGAGGAGATTGTTTTAGCATCTGATCGAAAGTATCTACTTTCTCCTTGATAATGCCAACCGATTCTGAACGACCAATAATAGTTTCCGAATAACCAGTGTTCTCCAATCGCTGAAGAACGCCAACAAGATCCATCTTATTTATGTCATAAGCTGGTAAAAGAACTGTATCGTCCTTGCTGTCTCCTTCTACTTCAACCAAAATACCGGCTTCAAAAAGCTTATATACAAGATCTTTAACGAGTCGGACCGGCAAACGCAAATACTCGGCTAGATGACTGACAGAATGCAATTTTTCACCTCTGTCAAAAGCCTTAACGACTGTTTGAACAATTAAAAGGGAAACCAACTTATGGGTATAGTTGCTCATATTCCTGGTATCTACCTCAAATTCAAAACTTTTTTCATTCTGAAAGGCAAAAGATAGTTCGGCACCAAAAAGAACAATCATCCAACTGGTCTGCATCCAGACAAGAAACAGTGGAAGCGCAGCGAAGCTACCATAAATGGCATTGTATTTTGAAACCCCTACCTGAAAATAGATGTATCCATACTGAACCCCCAAAAATAAAGAACCAGCTATAATTCCACCGAAAATAGCAGATCCTGCTGTTACCTTTGTATTAGGCATAATCATAAACAAAAGAGAGAAAACCAGCCAGATCATAAGATAAGGGGCTACCCAGAGCAAAAAGTTACTGGCGTAACTTACCATCTCGATATCACGAAGACTATTGGCAACAAAAACCACTAACCCGCTGGAAGTACCTAATAGCAGAATAGCAATCATCATCAAGGACACATAATCACTGAATTTACGGATAAATGGCCGTGATTTTTTTACATCCCAGATGTCGTTGAAAGATTCCTCAATGCCGTTCATCAACCGCATGACAGCAAAAAGAACAACTACCAAACTGATTCCGGCAATCATACCGCCTTTGGTATTATCAAGGTATTCGAGCGCAAAATCCTGAATCCATTTCACCACCTCTTCATGCCCCACCAATCTCTTTTGCAATTCTTCTTCAAGGGCTTCCCTGAATCCAAACCCTTTAGCAATACCAAAGGCCATGGCAGCTATTGGAACAACCGAAAGTAAGGAGAAAAAAGTAAGCGCAGATGCTTTTATCTGGCATTGATCGATAATAAAGCGTCGAACTGCGAGTGAGAATATCCGCAACCCCCTGATTAACCAAAATTGACGTTTTGAGGTGTCATCGCGCTGAATACGCCAGATATCCTCAAAAAGAAAGACTTTTATTTTATTGATGAGTCCGGCCATGATCAGAAGAAATAGAAGTTAGAGAATAGAAATTAGAGGTTAGAGCCTAAATAAATGAAAAAACAGCAAGCCTGTAAGCCGGATTCTGTATCCCCGAAGGGATCCTGTCATTGATCTAAGACAGCAGTCACCTGCAGTCTTTAGCAACCTACCCTTCGCGGCATCCACAAAGGGAACCGGAGCGAGCAACCCCGTACCGAAGGTACCGCGATATACATGGTCTTGCAACCCGAGGGGTGTACGGCTTCCAATGTTGCCATCGAAACCGGTAGGCTCTTACCCCACCTTTTCACCCTTACCCTGAGGCGGTTATTTTCTGTTACACCTGCATGACCTTACGACCATCTTCCCGTTAAGAAGCTCGGAGCTCTGTGTTGTCCGGACTTTCCTCCTGCCCGGAGACAGGCGACAGGCCGGCTTGCTGTGTTTGCAAAGGTATGAATATTATTCTATTTGATAAGGTCTGTACTTTTCAACAGGAACCAAATGTGCCTGCGGGTAGCCCTGAGCTTTTATGCGCTCTAATTCGGTTACGGCCTCTTCACCCACATATTCTCCAACTGTATATCGGTATATCCGGTCCTTGGGATAAAATTCCATCACATCATCAACCCCTTCAAATTCGGAAACATAGACAGGGTATCGATAAGCGGCCAATTGCACGGTATAAACAGTATTCGCATCGGTCTTGACAGATGTACCTCCTTCATTGCCATAAAGATTGTAGTTTCTTATATCCACCACAAAACATTCGGAATAACCGGCAGCTTTAACTTTAGAAATATGTGTACGTGCTTCAGCTGCGGAAGAAAAAGCACCAACCGTGTATCTGACATACCCGTCGGCACACTCATATTCTTTGGCACGTTCAATGTTCTTAAAATAAGAAGGATCCTGAGGTGCCTTCTTTAGTGCCAGAATTTGTACAGCAAAATAGGGTGCTGATATCTCCTCTACCGGAACAATCTTCTTGGTTGTCCTAAGCTTGGCTAATTTATCAGCTCCTGCTTCAAACATCAGCGATTGCATTAAAATAATCGCACCTACAAGAGAATATCTTAGTATTTTCATCATCGCTATCAATTCTATTAATTCAGTTCAGGGTTACGCTATTATTCTAACATTTTCCATACAACAACCTCTATCCTTCTATTGGCAAGGTGCTCACTTTCGTCGCACAATTTACCGCGTTTACATTTATTTATCAAATAACGTTCTCCGTAACCGCGAGGAATCAAATTCCGGTCATCAATGCCTTTCTCCATCATTATTTGCTCGGCTTTTTCAGCCACTTTTTGTGAAGTAAGAAGATTGTTGTATTTATTTCCACGTGCTTCGGTATGCGCATTGAGTTTTACGACAGCGCGGGGATTGTTTTTCAAATAAACCGCCAACTGGTCTAATACTTTCTGCCCTTCAGGGGTGATATTTTCTCCGCGGTAAGGGATTACCATTGTCCCGATATCATCCAGTTCAGCATCATCAAAAATTGGTGTCAGTTCTATGCCGTTCCGTGCAATATCTTCCAACTCCATAATATCAACAAGCATATTACGGCTGTTGTATTCATCACCTTTGGAGACAGTAATATCAAATGATTGGTTTTCCTTCCGGTATTCATCAGGTATGATCAAATGAATTTTCCCGTTGCGATCGGTGGCCCCACGAACAACCACTGCATCAGAAGCATTATCTCTGACAACAACAAGGGCATCCGGAATTTCGGTACCATTAAAAGTACTGTTTACAGAAGTACTGAAGGCATCGGGAAAAGCGGACAAATCGACTTCAGGCTCCGGTTGAGGTTCAGGAATCACCTCCACAACAGGTTCCGGTTCCGGCTCGGGTTCTGGTGTCGTTTCAGCCTGATCGACAATTAATTCGGCTTCATCGTAAATAATTCCACCCATGGGAACAATCTCTTCCTCTGCCTCTTCAGTTTCGTCTTCCTCTCCTCTTGGTTCCACATAAAAAATCGCATCTGTAGCTCCACTACCCAGTCGGTTGGATGAAAGAAATCCCTGCTGCGGATCATTCGGGTCAATTACATAACCGAAATCATCTTTATTGGAGTTAAACGGCTTCATCAGGTTGATCGGGTTAACCCAGGTAGTACCGCCCTGATGTTCAGTCTCAAAAATATCCAGCCCTCCAAAACCGAGGTGTCCGTTACTGGCAAAATACATTTTGTAATCTTTACTCACGAAAGGAAAACGCTCATCACCAAAAGTGTTTATGGTAGCTCCCAGGTTTCGTACCTGACCAAAACGGCCGTTACCGCGGCGTTCAGCAATGTATAAGTCAGTTCCGCCATGACCTCCGCTCATATTGGAAGCAAAAATCAAATACTTATCATCAGGTGTAACAGCAGGGTAAGCACAATCATACTTATCACTGTTAATGCTCAACTCCTCTTCATTACCCCATTCACCATTCTCGAAAGTAACTCTGAAAATTTTTATCCGACTGTCTCCTCCCCTAACCCGGACACTCTTAGTATAGTACATGGTTTCTTCATCGGAGGTAAAAGCAATGGCACCAACATGATAGTCAAAAACCAGGTTTTCTGAAAACAAACCGGCTTCCTGAATTTCACCATCTTCAATAGGCGAATAATAAAGGTTCAAAAAGGCTCTTCCATACCGATCCAGTTCATCAGCATCACCTGACGATGATGAATAAACAACACCATCTTTGTAATATTGAATTCCAAAAGATTGCCCATAAGTGGCCAAATCAGACGGGTTTACATAGTAATCGGTACGCAATGCCTCATTCTCAATGGCAAACTCACATGATCGAATCAACTCCTGAATCTGAGCCGAATTGCCAATTCCCTGATCCAAACAACGATTGTAAAGTTCAATAGCTCCCTGATAGAAACCAAAACGGTGGGTGGTTTTTGCATAGGTAAACAAATCCTGTCCTTTAAGTTGCGGTTCAAGCTCCATAAAAAGGTTAAAAGCATCATCGATGTTATTGAGCTCAAAATAGCAATTGGCAATGCGGATTTGGGTCTGTACACTCAAATCTTCACCGGCATCACGTGCCTCTTCAAACAACTCAAGGGCTTTAAACCATTCACCATCTTCATAAAAACTGTTACCACGCCTTACCTCCCGGCTTTGACCCTGGACTATTGCAGAAGTCAGGATAAAAAGTAGCAGTAGTGAAAAAACTTTATTTAGTTTCATATGACAAAGATTTCAGTAGAGAAGCACTCATTAAAAATATCTGATGGAACGCATTCCGGGTCTCTTGCTAAATGAAAAATCGAACTGAAGACTTATTTCGTGCGTTCCGTAATTGTTAAACTGATTTAGTTTGCTGATTGGGTAATCGAATGAATAACGTACAGTAAACTGATCATTAATAATGTATTCTCCTAAAAATACAACATCTGAAATGGTACGATAGGATAATCCCAGCCAAAAACGATCCATAAACATCACATTGGCAGAAACGTCAAACTGTATGGGGGCACCATACACCTGTTTCATCAAAAGAGTTGGCTTTATCCTGACATCCTCTAATTCAAAAACATAACCACCATATAAATAGGTATGCATGTTTTTAGGATCCAACTGATTCTTGAATTTATTAGCTTCGTAATCAAATTGATTACTAAAAAATTTAGGAATAGAGAATCCGACAAAATAAGTATCTGAAAAGAAATACGCACCAAACCCAAAGTTCAAGGCAAATTTACTCTCTTTACTATAAAAAACAGGATCGCCATATTCCTCAACCACAGCCTTTGTCCCATCATATACCAACGAACTCACCCCGGCCTGCAATCCAAAAGAGATAAACCGGTCACGCCTGTCAAGCTGAAGCTTATAAGAAACAGCTCCAAAAGCATCAAATGTATTGCTGAAACCAATATTGTCATTTACCAATACAAGTCCTACACCTAAGTTAGTATCCTCAATAGGACCATGTACATTCAAAGCCTGGTTCATGGGTGCACCTTCGAACCCCAGCCACTGATTCCGGTGAATAAGCAAACCACTGATAATATCACGGGTACCATTATATGCAGGGTTCAAAAGCCCCTGGTTGGCAATATAATGGTTGAATTGGTATTGATCCTGTGCCCGAACGGTCAACACCGTTAACACAAGAAAAGCCAATATAAATATTTTCTTTATCATAAGAGTCGGGTTTTGTTAAGGGATGCTCTCCTCTTACAAAAGAGCATCCCAAAATCAAATTATCGTCTTAATTCTATAAATCCGTTGTATTCTTTTTTCTTTCCATCAACATATACACTATAGATATAAAAATAAACTCCATTCGGTAATTCTTCACCTATAGAAACCATATTTGAAACATTTGAGGTCCCATCCCATTCTCCACTATACTTTTTGTCTTTAGACTCAAAAACAAGATTACCCCATCTATTGAATACTGTCAATATTGATCTGTTTACAGCCTCTGTACCACTAATCACAAAATAATCATTAGCTCCATCATCATTAGGCGAAAAAGCGTTAGGGATAAGAACTTCATCATCATTAGGTAATTTTTCATCACTAATAATAACAGTAACAATCCCGGTATCTGCCTTTTCATAAACAGGTTTATTATCAGAATCCAAAAACATACATTGCTCTATTGCAATGGAATATTTTACAAAATCTTTTCCTTTAAAACCAGGCAAATGATTCAAATAAATAAGGTCACGACCAACTCCACCATAAGATTCGATCAAACGTGTTTCAACATCCATATATCCATTCTCATAAGTAAATGAATCAACTACTGGATGTTCAATCTCATAAACAAACTGATCTAACGTTAACCTTGGATCCAAATAAGCATTATCTGTAAGACTAATAGTATCACTTATATTTGACCCATCAATACGCAAGAATAAATCACGAACATTAACTTCTTCAAATTCAGAAACCTTTACTTCCTGATCAGGATCAACAGCCTGACAACCTGGGTTATATGCAATAATCCGATAATTACCAGCATTTTCAACATCCCATGAAGGATATTCAGGGCCACCATTATAAGTTTTATGCTCTAGTACAGACATAAATTCATCCGAACCAGCTAATTGTTTATATTCCAATCTATAGCTATAATACTTTTCAGCATTATCTAATTGTATTGTGAGTGGTTGACCTTCATAACACTGACCACCACCGTTTTGCACAGAAAAAGATTGATTAGAAGGTCTTTCCCAGACAGATGTTACAGCAGGAGCCCCATCATTCATCATAACAGCCGGTTGTCCCTCTTTACTAGCTTCCACATAATAACTTATTTCCCAATCATAATATATTTCATCTATGTAATCAGGTGCAAAACTAAAACCCATACCATTTCCCGTTCTATCCGATCCGACAACTAACACTGGCTCAGTCTCTCCAATAGAACGCCATAACCTATATGTAACGCCACTATCGGAGCCGGTTAGTTGAACTGTAACGGCAGTTGGGTCATCTTCACAGAAATTTCGGGGAACAATAACATCATAATCTGAAATTCCCTCTTCTAGAACGGTACTACTTCCCATAAATGTCATTTCACATCCCCAACCATCGAAAAGAGCATACACTTCATATACTCCTGGAAGAACAACAGGATCAAAATTCACAGCCTCTCCATCCGTTCCTGGTACAGCATCAATAACATCAGTAGAACCCTCAAGATAAAGCCTATATGTTACATTAGTCTGTGAATTCTCTAATCCTATGACAACACCACCATCAGATGGATTGATCATTATTTCTTCAGGTGTCACCTCATAAACATTAGGTTCTGGCCGTTGAAAAACAGAAACAAATTCTATAACCTCCATTGGCACTTCACAACCAGAATCAATATCTTTAGCAACTAGTCCATAGGAAACAGGAGTATCCTCTCCTACCTTCGGTTCAAAGTACCAATCCTCAGGAGAATCACTACTAAACACAGCACCGTATCGGTTACCCTCTTCATCAATAAGACGATAAACATAATTACCTTCTGTATCAACATTATTTATACTCAAGATAACCCGATCATCATTATGACAATAGAAAAACTCATCTTGCGCAAAGGAAGGCATGGTTATATCATCTGCAAACTCCAAATCTATCCTACTAGAATAATCAATATCACAACCCTCAACAGCAACATAATAAGAACCAGCATCAGTGACAGTCCAAATCAAAGAATCTCCGTTCTCGGATAGTTCAGCATCAGCCTGTGACAAATATGAAACATACTCAGAAGACACAATTGAATAACTCCAACCTAGTGTTTGATCATCTTCACTGATATCATATTTTATATATGCTGTTTCTCCTGGACAAACAAGCCGTGTGTAATCCGGGACAGTAACAACAGGAATGGCTCCCTCAACGACTGTAATAGTTACGCCTTCACTCATACATCCACCATCCCAGGAAGCTGAAACAGTGTATTCTCCAGTCTCTAAAATATAGAGAGGGTTAACCAATTCACCACCTTCTACTTCTGATTCAGACACCAACTCACCTGTCGAATCATAAAGATGATAAGTAGCATCCTCCTGGACTGAATTAAACTCTACCTCTTTGTAGGATTCCCCACACATTGAAATACTTTCAGTAACATCAGGCACTTCAGGTTCTTCATCTGAATAAGATACTTCAACACTGTCTTTCATACTGGAAGTACAACCCTTATCGCTGATGGCCATTACTGAATAAGTTGTGCCAATATTGTCAACAGAATCAAAATACAAGGGCTCTCCATCACCTGTTCCAACCTTTTCTTTCTCCAAATGAACTCCAAATTCTGTATGCTTCTGAAGTCGGTAGATAATACCTTCCTGAGAATTTTCAATTCCTAGAACAGCACCTTCCTCATCCCCACAATACACACCTGAACCAACCATGTTGTAGGCAATGGGAAGCGGATTGACAATCAATTCGACCCTGTTAGCCATCTCAATATCACATGCCCCATCTATTGCAGAAAATGCATAAACATAATATTCTCCTTCATCAGACTCAAGATCAAAAGTAATATCACCGCCATCACCACCTCTGGTTTGCTTAATTTCATCGGCTACATCCAAGCCCTGCTCCAGGCACAAGGCATATTCAACCCCTACCTCTGAATCAAGTAGTCGAAATTCAATTCCGGCTTCACCATTACAAATGTCTCCTGATGTTGGATCCAGTACTTGCAGTTTAATGGCTCCTGCAATATTCACAAAAATTTCATCGGACAACCTACTTTCACAACCGGTTATCTGGTTAGTAGCAATCACCACAAATGTGGTATTACTGGCTATAATTGGATCAAATTCAATAGGATCACCTCCCGAATGAAGAGGACCACCACTATGATATTCTATTAGATTTCCACCTTCTTCAATATATAACTGATATTCTACATTTTCTTGTGGATAGTCAATAATAATAATAGCAGGTTCACTGCAATCGCCTTCCCCACCTTCTGATCTGACATCTACATCATCAGGTAACGGTTGTTCTATAACCTCAACTGAATTATCTAATTGAACAGAACATCCTGTTTCAATAATATTGGCATGGAAAACATATACTCCCTCATCCAAAACATTAAAAGCTAACTCTCCTCCATTACCAGTTTGAACTTCAGTACCAACCTCTGACGTAGTGGTATTTTCCCAATAATATTGAACTCCACTTTGAGAACTTACAATACCAATAGTGGCAATTCCGTAAGTTCCACATTTTTCTCCAAACAAATCAACATCAAGAGTTTGGTCAGGCAATGCATCCTCTACAACTTCAACAACATCAGTTTCAGAGCTACAACCAATACCTCCGCCAGCAGTAACGCGAACAAAGTATTCTCCAGGAACGGTTATATCCTCGTAGGTAATACCTGTTCCGCTATTGTCACCTGTATAAGTGCTGACAACACCTTCAGGACCAACTAATTCGTAGGTATAGTTTTCAATCTGTACAACGTCCTGATAAATATCAACACCTTCAGATCCTTCACAGAAGTGGAAATTATTCGTATTTACATCAGTAAGGATGCCTTCATCAGGAGCAGCAACCATATCAACAGTAACATCGTTGTTCATAGCATATAAACAACCACCTGCACTGGTTACAGATACTCTGTAAATTCCTTCTTCTGTATAATTTCCGAATGAAAGAGGATTGCCATCACCTGTAAACGTCCCAAGTGACATACCATCTCGGAAAAGTTCGTATTCTATTCCGGTTTCTGACCCGGATAAGATTAATTCCACTCCATCAGCATCCCCCTCACAATATTGTCCGTTGTTTTCTCCATTCAGATCAAAAATAACAACTTCATCTCCTTCTATTATAAAAGAACCCAATATATCTGTGGTACATCCAAACTCATTCTGAGCAACAATAGTATATTCACCAACATAGGAATAGGTATCATCAAATATAAACTCACTAACAACACCACTTCCACTCTTCACCTCAAGAACCTGGGTACCATTCAATATCAGGTAGTAGTCAACCGATTGCCAACCATCATATAAGCCAATGGTATAACCTGTTCCGGCATTACAATTTGTTTCAGTAAGACCTCCGGCAGCAGAATTTCCATCTACCGACATGGTAAACTGATTGGGAACAGGGTTTTCGGTAATATCAAATGGGTCACTCAACTGGTCACCATCAGGCGTAAGAGCTGCCCAGAAAGCTTTTACTCTAAAAGTTGTGGGGGTACTGGTTCCTCCATTATCGTCCAACACATTACTCCAGGAAACACTATTGGTTCCGTCATATACAATCTGATTATATCCACTGACGGCAGTACCATCATCATAAACCATTTCATAAGTAACATCCTGTTGAGGATTTGTAACATTTACGGTAGCTCCGGCAGCTCCGGCACAATACTCTTCGTCTGTAACAGATACAACGGGTTGTTCAACACTGTCAAAAACAGTCATCGTTACAGTTGAACTGTTAGTACATTGGATCGCACCATGATCTTCAGTAACAAAAACTGTTACCTCGTCCCCATCCTGAAGAGTTGCATCCTGATAAACATAATCTACGCCCGGTCCCTGAACTGTAGTCCCATTTACCTGGAACTCGTACGAAGTATAACCATCAACAGCAGTAAATGTAACCTCTGTTCCTTCAATAAAGAAAGCAGGATTGACATCAAGGGTGGCATCAGGCAACTCATAAACAGTAACATTCATAGAGGCAACAGGACTGGCACAACCATTACCGTTATCGTCAATGGCAACTACCTCATACAGACCATCGTTAATCCCGTTATCACCGGTGAACTGATAGGTTGCTGTAGAGACTCCATTTATTAACGTACCTTCATGATACCACACATATTCATAGTCGTCTGTATTGCTTCCACTTACGACTCCACCGTTTCCAAAAGCAGTTAAAGTGACCTGCGCACCATCACAAACCTCAGTAACAGAAGAAGCATCAAATGCGACTCCAGGTGCAGCGTCAACTGTCAGATAAACATTATCCTGAACACTCACACAACCATTGGCATCGGTAACGGTAACTGTATAAGTACCTTCATTGGCTGCAGAAACTGAACCAATAGAAAATATGGTTTCATCCTGTCCACTCAAAACCGTGGTGGCTCCACTTCCATCGTCAAATTCCCACACCACATTGTAAGGGGCAGTACCATTGGTAATGGTTGCAGTAATTTCATGATTTTGGGTTCCTTCACACACCGAGTAATCGGCCGGCAAGGAAACCACTGGCAATTCATTGACCACCACTTCGGTGGTGGCAGTTGCCTGGCAACCATTAACATTGGTCACGCGCAAAGTATATATTCCTGCATCTGAAGAGGCAATGTTCGTCAGATCATGATCCATGCTTGTCGCAATGGGTGCATCGGTAGTAAGGTCAGCACCTGGCGCAAACCACTCATAACTATCGAGACCTGCATCACCACCTTGAAGAGAAATTGTTTCACCAACACACTCAGGACCGGAATTGGCAGCCGTAGCATTAGGTAACGTATGAACAACAACAGTCTCATGAGCTGACTCACCGGAACATCCAACTCCGGAACTGGCTACAATATAAAATTCGTCACCATCGGTAAAACTATCAGATGGATAAGTAAAGGCTTCAGATGAATAGCCATCAGGAGACACCTTTATATGATCGGTTCCATCAAATATGTAAAAATCATAATTGGAATATCCGGCGGGATCAGCCACTACCGAAAGATCTTCACCAAAACAAACCTCATTATCTTCTCCGGCAGGATAATCAATGGCTACCGTAGGATTAGCAATCACTGTCATGGTAATGGGATCAGAATCATCTGAACATCCCAGCGCATTAAATGCAGTGACATAAATCTGGTCACCATCTTCCAATGTACTGGTGGTCCACTCGTTACCAGCGTCATATACCATCGTGGTTGTTCCTGCACTGGAATCAAAATGGTAAAACTCATAATTGTCACCACCTCCGGCTTCAAAAGTCACTGATGTACTTTCACAAATGGTAGTAGCTCCTGCAACGGGTGCTGTTACAGCAATAGTAGCAGTTACTTCAACAACCGTGACATCAATAGTCTGAGTTCCAACACAATTTCCATCATTAACAGAAACAGTATAAGCTCCACCATCCGTTAATGCCATCGGATCTACAACCACCTGAGCTCCAGTTTGTGTAGTTCCGTCAGGCAGTTCCCATGTGTAAGTGTATGCTCCTGTACCGCCACTACCTTGAGCGTCCAATGTCATTGAACTACCAAGACAAACATCAATGGCCGTTTCAGGATTGGTATTGTAAAGTATTTCTACCGAAGGGTTCTCATTTACTGTCAGAGTCATGTCATCGACTGCACTGATACATCCGTTGTTATCTTCAACCGTTGCACTGTAAGTAGCACCATTATTGGCTAGTTCGACATCGGTACCAGTTAATGTCAATTGATCAGAGGTACCACTCTGAATTTCTGTACCACCTCCGTCATACCAAATATAATTAACATAATTACCGCTTCCTCCGGACGGTGTGGCTGTTAATGTTACATCTTGTCCGTCACAAGTGGAAGCATCAGGTAAATTAACAATTGGAAGATCGTTTACAACAACTGTTGTTGAAGAAGTTACCGAATTACAACCATTGGCATCAGTGACAACTACATCATAATCACCGGCATTGGCTGTGGTAGCATTGGCAATAGATGGATTTTGTGCTGTACTGCTAAATCCATCAGGACCACTCCATGAATAAGTATAGAGAGCTGTTCCTCCGGATACAGTAACAGACAAATCTAGTGTACTTCCGGCACAAATGGGGCCATTATTTGAAATATTATCAATGACAGGATTTTCATTTATAACTACACTCACGGAACTGGTAGCAGAACCACAACCATTCGCATCTGTAACAACAACATCATAATCACCGTTATTAAGAAGCGTTACATTACTTATTGTTGGATTTTGATCAGTACTGGTAAATCCGTCAGGACCACTCCATGAATAAGTATAAGGTCCTGAACCTCCAATAGCGGTAACACTTAAGTTGAGAGTACCACCTTCGCATACAGGACTGTTACTGGAAATATCATCAATGGTGGGATTTTCATTTATAACAACTGTCGTTGTACCTGTTACGAAACAACCATTGCTATCTGTGATAGTGACATCATAAATCCCGGCATTCGCAACAGCAACATTTGTTACTGTCGGATTTTGATCTGTACTGGTAAATCCATCAGGACCACTCCATGAATAGCTATAGGGAGCTATGCCTCCTGAAACGGTTACACTCAGGTTTATATCAGCCCCCTCACAAACAGGACCATCATTACTGATATTATCAATTACAGGATCACTAACAACAACTGTAGTAGTCCCGGTTACCGAATTACAACCATTGGCATCAGTGACAACTACATCATAATCACCTGCATTGGCTGTGGTAGCATTGGCAATAGATGGATTTTGTGCTGTACTGATAAAACCATCAGGACCACTCCACGAATAAGTATAAGGAGCTGTTCCTCCGGATACAGTAACAGACAAATCTAATGTACTTCCTGCGCAAACAGGGCCATTATTTGAAATATTATCAATTACAGGATTTTCATTTATAACTACACTCACGGAACTGGTAGCAGAACCACAACCATTCGCATCTGTAACAACAACATCATAATCACCATTATTAAGAAGCGTTACATTACTTATTGTTGGATTCTGATCAGTGCTGGTAAATCCGTCAGGACCACTCCAGGAATAAGTATAAGGCCCTGAACCTCCAATCGCGGTAACACTTAAGTTGAGAGTACCACCTTCGCATACAGGACTGTTACTGGAAATATCATCAATGGTGGGATTTTCATTTATAACAACTGTCGTTGTACCTGTTACGAAACAACCATTGCTATCTGTGATAGTGACATTATAAATCCCGGCATTCGCAACAGCAACATTGGTTACTGTCGGATTTTGATCAGTACTGGTAAATCCATCAGGACCACTCCATGAATAGCTATAGGGAGCTATGCCTCCTGAAACGGCTACACTCAGGTTTATATCAGCCCCCTCACAAACAGGACCATCATTACTGATATTATCAATTACAGGATCACTAACCACAACTGTGGTAGTCCCGGTCACCGAATTACAACCATTGGCATCAGTGACAACTACATCATAATCACCTGCATTGGCTGTGGTAGCATTGGCAATAGATGGATTTTGTGCTGTACTGCTAAAACCATCAGGACCACTCCACGAATAAGTATAAGGAGCTGTCCCTCCAGATACAGTAACAGACAAATCTAATGTACCTCCTGCGCAAACAGGGCCATTATTTGAAATATTATCAATGACAGGATTTTCATTTATAACTACACTCACGGAACTTGTAGCAGAACCACAACCATTCGCATCGGTGACGACAACATCATAATCACCGCTATTGAGAAGCGTTACATTACTTATTGTTGGATTCTGATTAGTACTGGTAAATCCGTCAGGACCACTCCAGGAATAAGTATAAGGCCCTGAACCTCCAATAGCGGTAACACTTAAGTTGAGGGTACCACCTTCGCAGACAGGACTGTTACTGGAAATATCATCAATGGTGGGATTTTCATTTATTACAACAGTAGTAGTTTCTGTAACAGAAATACAACCGTTGGCATCAGTAACTTCTACCTCATAATCTCCGGCATTGGCAATAGTAACATTTGTTACTGTCGGATTTTGATCAGTACTGGTAAATCCATCAGGACCACTCCAGGAATAGCTATAAGGAGTAGTACCACCGGAAACTGTAACAGATAAATCAAGCGTTCCGTCAACACACAAAGGCCCATTATTTGAAATATTATCAATAACGGGTTCTTCGTCAATCGTAACAGTTACACTAGCTGTAGCATTACAATTAGTCGGATTATTAGTATCAACAATTTCAAGTTGGTAATCATAATCTCCCGGGGTTTCTAAAACAGTAGGATCCGAAACTGTAATGGTATGACCGGTAACACCACTGCCCAAACCGGGTCCGGTCCAATTATAAACATATCCGGAAGTTTCGGGAGCACTATCAAAAAGTTCGAAAGGTAACCCCTGACAAATAGGGTCACCTGCAGTTCCACTGGAGGGGCGATAATCTGGGGAAGCACTAGGATTGGGGTAAACAGACAGACCAGGCGTGCCGTTCATCTGAGTTTCACAATCGACATCATCGTCATCAACATGAGCAACAACATAATAAGAATAACTTCCAACAGGCAAAGATGATTCAATAAAGCTAATTGGATTACCTGTACCATTTCGACCTACAGTGTTTTGCTGAACCCCGTCACGATAAAGATAGTATAAATAACCAACCTCTGAACTTTCAAGTGTCAATGTTGCTGCCTCACCAAGACAAACGGCAGAATTATCAATATTTAAAGCAAACTGCTCAGGATCTTTCCTTACAATTGTATAATCAAAATCACCACCAAAAGTTCCTAAACCCCTTCTAAAACTATATTCAATTACCAAAAAACTATTAAATAACCCCTCTGCAGAAATTTCAGGAATATCTAATTCGACACCATTGTTTGGAGCCGAGCCAATAGGATTTAAAAGGTCATTCCGATATACTTCATTTCCTCCTCCATCATAATAATATAATTCCCAAACAACATAGTCATAATCCTCAGGAGCAGGTAAATTAGTGGGATTGACATATATTTCAGGAGAAGCAGAGGATTCGCAGTAAGCATTTGCTAAATCATCAATAATTCCCTCCTGTCCTCTGAGGATAGGTGGTACTTCCCTATCTTTTCCGCCACTTTCACGTCCCTGAGCAAACACCCCAGGCCCGGAAAAAGCAAACAATATGGTCAATAAAAAAACGAATGAAAGTAAAATTCTCTTCATGGCTTCTCGTTTAGGGTAATGCTTAGCTCAACTTCACGATGGCATTCTTCACTTAAATAGCAAAAATAATTTTATTCAACTATTCCTTATACTTTATGGCCAATTATTTATTAACAATTTGCAGGAAACCTCTTCCAAGTGAAGAATATTGCCCGGACATACTTAATATAAAAGACCAACTTTTCAACGATAAATTTTAAAATTCAACCGGCAAACTTAAACAAAAATTTCTAAAAATCAATTTGTTAAGAAAGCCTCAACACTCAATCTGTCTTTAATTCTTTCAAAATGAACACCATTAAAAAAATGTTAATTTAGAAAGTATATAAATTTCCTCAATTTTTGTACGTTATTGAGCCGTGTTTGTTTCAATACCCAGCAAAATAAAGGCCTTTCATTCAAAATTTTAAATCAAAAAAATACTTCAACAAACATTAATCTCTTAAAAGTTGTATTTTATCATTAAATGCAGGACGTTCGTCAATCCTATCTCAACTTAAAAGCTTGTTTAAAAGTTGCGGTTTTTCTTCCAAAGCCATTCTTGCAATTTTGATATAATCACTTAACCAATCCTGCAATGCCATCACTTTCTTCTTCTTTTTCCTGGTCATTTCCTTGGATAAGTTCTTGGCATGTTCGAATCGCGTATTGAGTTCCTCCAGTTTTTCCAGATCTTCAAGAATGTTATCCAGGTCACCCCTTTTCACTCCAAAACCCTTTAAAGCATCCAACCATGAAGTTTCTGCAATAAGGTTTTTACAAAACATATAAACCTGGCGATACCATTCATCAAATTGCTTCTCACGGGGCCCATTCAGCCCCAGTGTTTTGCCTGCGAATTCATTATCATCAAACACAATTCGCCCTAACTTAACGATTCTCATGTATCTTTTTTGCAAATTCTTATGCAAATCCCCTCTTTGCCTGTTTAACTCTTTTCGTCGTTCCTGTGCGGCTTCCTGCTCCTGGTCAATCTGACGCACTGCTTCAAGCAACTCCCTTCCCTGCTCCATCTCTTTCAAACCATATCCAAAAGAACTCATCGATGACACCAGACCCTGATCAGTTAAGCTCTGCCCAAGCACATCATCAACTTTATTTACAAAGTTTTCAAATGGTAATTTTGAATAATGCATATCTATTAAAAATAAAATAAGCCTAATTTATTTTTGCAATATCTAAATTATAAATTTAATTAACAAATTTTTTTTTCATTTGCTGAGATAAAAAATCAGCTTAAATTTTATTCCAGAAAGAAATAATTTTATTCAAATCCTTTAATTTTATCAAATATTTAAAAATTTCATCTAAGAAAATTAATAAATAATTATTCTGCACAGCTATACATTATCATTGATTTACTGAAACTTACACAA
>Ga0247722_10000077_pt1 | contig 60059 bp, 50 predicted proteins | sample MSEWelMarce3H_FC_FD_189094 | JGI IMG/M metagenome (GOLD analysis project Ga0247722, IMG submission 189094) | Subsurface sediment microbial communities from gas well in West Virginia, United States - MSEEL Well Study Marcellus 3H_FC | ecosystem: Environmental > Terrestrial > Deep subsurface >...
ACCTCTCTATATATCAACGGCGCATTATTCATTATTTCATCCTTTTCTCCACTCATACTATACCTCATTTCTCCACGCTTTTTGTATTCCACACGCATCCATTCTTCCTCCCTTTTTCCCATCCACTTTACCACTTTGTGAAATTGCGCCCATTCTATCTCTCCATTCAAAATAATAAACGTATTCGGCAAACAACCCACTGTCTCCTTGTATGCGGTCAACAAATTGTAGATTCCATTCGTACGAATATTCAGCGCGGCAAAGTGCGGCAAAAAATCGTTCCCCAACAGAAAACATAGAAATGCATAATCGTAAATGCGGTCAAAATGTTGCGATTTGCAATCCATTTCGGCCAATATGGAATCGCACAACAGATTTATGTCCAAAATGTAAGATGCGCCGTTTTCCAACTCCGCATTTAGACTTTTTGCAAATTCGGGTGCTTCTCTGTACACAAACAGATTGGATGCACGATTATTGAATATTGACAACATAAGCAGGTCAGCATCTAATCCATAGATCACGGTGTTTTGGTCCATGTGTTTTTCAGGGTTATCACGAATGTATTGGAACAATTTGTGTTCCCCCTCACCAGGTATGTCCGCAGCCGAAACAATAACTTTGCTATTATTTTCAAAATGAGCATTCACATATTTTGATAAAAACACCATAAATTCTGTTCCAGGTGTGATTAGTGACGTGCTGAAAACACTTTTGGGAATAATTCCGTGCTTCTCCATAAAAGCAGTTCGGTAGCGCCGGTTTCTCTGCTGATTCATTTTAGCAAGAGGCGCAACACCATCAAACGCTATATAAACAGTGTTTGATGGACGTATTTCGTCAATGTATTTTTGCAATTTAGTACACACCATTGCCGAAATATTTTTATAATTGTCTGATGGAACTGGCATCATTTTACCTGCCTTATCAATTTCGCGGACAGAGTCGTAAATAATTGAATTGGAATCAAGGTACAGATGTTGAAACTGGTGTATCTGCACGTTGAATTTCTTTAAAATATTCATATGGTTTCGGATAATGTAAGCAAAGTAAGATGGAATTCCCATGGTTTAGTTATATTAATCAAAATACGTTTATACCTTTTTGTAAAACCTTTATCTCGTGTATAAAATATCCGGTGTATAAAATATCCGGTGTATAAAATATCAGATGTATATTATATAATGGATTTTAAAGAGTTATTTTTTTTAATTTACAGGATGATGCCATTCATAATCGTCTCTTACTTGGTAATATCGTCTCTCTTTTCCGGTGAACTTTCGGGATTTTTATTATTAGTGGGAATTATGATGTCGTCTCTCATCACAATCGGTGTTTCCCAAATGGAATTTATTACGCAAGGAATTAAGGATGCCGGTATAAATATGAGTGAATGCAGTTTGTTAACATTGAATGACAAACCTTTGTCTAATTTACCACTAAGTTCGCACACTTTTGCCTTCATTTTTGGATATTTCATTTTTGTAATTGTCACAAACAAGCTCATTGTCAAAAATGCACTGTTGATTTCAATCGTCACAATCCTCGTTTTTATAGATATGGTCTACAATTTTAACAGTTGTGCTCAACAATTTGTATTAATTCCACTAATAATTGGTGTATTTAGTGGTGTGCTTTGGGCAATTATCATTGGCAAGAAAAATCAGATGATACCCCAAGAAGACAGTGCCTCTAAATGCAGCGTTAGCAAAGGTATGTACAAATGCAAGATTAAGAGAACAGGACAAGTGGTTAAAGGTTAAGGTTCAAAATACTGAATATTTCCATTAATCCAAAACTTAAACTGGCTTGAAATCCGCGCTCTTGACAAATCGTCCGCCATCAGTTTCATTGCCCGGGATTTGTCTTCAAATGCCCGAATAAAATCTTTGATAGCAATAACCGTATTGGCTGTTTCATATTGCGGGATTTGGTCTTTTTGTAAAACAGCGTATCCTTTTCGCTGGTTTACAACATTATGAAAGTTGTAAAATAATTGAATCAGGTCTTCTTTGCAACGCATGTTATTCAAATTGATTGAGCGCATATATTCGGATGCGTGAGCAGAACAAACCGGGCACGGCAACGTTCCGCAAATCAATAGTATGAATCGCAAAAAATCCTTGATAACCAAATTGAAATACTCGGGTTTCATTTTTTGCGCCATAACGTGAAAAAATGTCCAAATGGGTCTGCCCCATTTCATTTTGGGCAATGGGTTCGCATCAACATTCGCAACAGGCTTGGTTACTTGCACTGGAACTTGTCGGTATCCATAATTCATTTTTATCGGCATAAATGCTTGTTGTTGGTGTTGCGATTGTTCATAAGAGGGTCTTGTTGTTTTTTTATGAACTAAACTAAACATTATTATAATAAAAATATATATATTTATAAAAAGAAAAACGTTTGACACCAATTCCGAATATGTTATCAAAGTACAAATACATCAAAAACGAAATAAAAGTAAAAGTAAAAATATAATAAACCCAAATAGTATAAATGTCGTCGCAAGTAGAAGTTGTTAAAATATTAAAAGAATGGATAACAATTGACAATGACATTCGCAACATAAATAAAGAGCTCCGACTTCGCAAAGAGAAGTTGAAAAAAATATCTCAAAACCTGATGAAAACAATGAAAGAAAATAAGATTGACGAGTTTGACATAAAAGATGGAAAATTGGTATTTTCGCATACCACGGTTAAAAAACCAATCACCAAAAAAAATCTGGTAACTATATTATCAAAATATTATGAAGGCGATATATCCCAGGCGATTGAAATGAATAAATTCATAATGGACAATCGCGAAGAAGTTGTTAAAGAAACCATTAAGCGGACTATCAAGAAAGATGATGAATCTGCCTAACCCATCAGCCCTAACTCGGGGATGCACGTTTTTCCATTGATTAATTTAGCTTTAGCGATGATTGCTGGATCCACTTTCCCTTCTAAAATGTCTTCTGTCTTATACACGTTGTTGAATTTGTCAATATAATAAACAATACCCATAATGTTGGTGGCGACTACGTCAATTTTCTTGGTGCAGACCCCGCAAACATCGTCGGCCAAACCGTGCGGGGCGCCCTTAGAATGTGTTCCGCAAAATTCAAATCCGTCTTTGCGCTTGCGCGTGCACTGTTTGTTGTCGGCGCGCTTTGCATTGCAACGATTTTGAGTGGGGATGGAGTTCTGGATGCGCTTTCTTTTGGACAAGTCATCTTTACTAAATAGCAGGCGTTCGTATTCGTAAACGTATTCAAGCAGTTCATTGATTTTGTTTTTTTCGTCAAATTTCAGTTCAATCGCCTTGGTGCGAATACTGTCCTTGAATCTAGTGATGAATTCTTCCGATTTTGAGTTTAATTTCTTTTCCATTTTGTTATTATGCAATTCATTATAACAAACCAAAATTATTCAATTTTACGATTTATGTTTTTCATTGAAAAAATTGTAAAGCAGATTGTCGGGGTTGTGGTTTTTGACATCGCCATCAATCATTTGTATGGATTCGTATATTTTTCTTAACACGTCGTTGGGTGCACTTGAACCAACCTTGATGAAACCTTGTTTCACGAGAGTATTGCGAATTTCGGAAATGGGGGTTTGTTTTATCAAGTAGGATTTGGTTGTTACATTGGTGCGAATGGTTTTGTTGGGGAGAAGAACCCCTACATTGGGTTTGTACCGGTCTTTACCACATCGGTAAGTTCTTCGCAAAAGTTTTTTATATTTTTTCTGCTTGACAATTTGATTTTTGGATTTTTGTTCAATTTCTCTCTGTTTTAGTTTTTCAATCAATATTAATTCGGCGGGACTTTTGACGCGTTCGGCAATCATGAGAGGAGGAACCGACAATGGTTCGGATGCTTTCATTGTTCGGTTATGATAGGACCGAAATGTGGGTAAATCTCCGTTTTTCAAACAACCGTAGGTCGGTCTGGGTAAAATTTTAATAGGCTCAACTGGCGCATAATAAGAATCTTCCGGTTGAACTTCAAGCATTGGTGAAGTCGTATAGAAAGATTCTTCTGGTTCTTCAAGCCGAACTTGTATCAAACCGGTGTCGTGCACTGGCTGAATCCCGTCTTCTTGACCCAGTACCATTGCATTGTGGTTTTTAATTGTTTGATTCGCGCTGGTTTCTCTTTGTTTTTCTGCTATTTTTTTCATAAAATCAACTGATTTTTGAAAATCATTTTCAAAATCCGACGATAAACTATTTGGGGAAACAACGGATTCGCTCAACAATGATTTATAGTGGTTCTCCTGGTTTTTGCGAATTTCCTTTAAAATATTGTGTTTGATTGTTTTGCTGGAAACTTTTCTCTCTGTTTTCAATTTAATTGGTTTGTCGGGTTTTTTCCGTTTTTGAGTATTTGAAGGTACTTTAAATAAATCCTCATTGTATTTTACGATTCTAATATTGCCGTTACTCATAATACAATATTGTATATATTGTTTTATGAGATTAAACCCTTGAAGAATTAAAATGTCCCATTTTAATTCTCCAAGGGTCAGATACCAGTAACGATTTAAAATAACGCCCTCTGGGCGTCTCATTTTAAATCATCACTGGTATAAACATAGGGAACTCGTCGTATTCAGCGAAGCTTACGCCTTATGAACCCATACTAAAGGAAACCTACGAGTTTTCTTTAGTAGATGTTTTTTAGCATGGTTCTCTTTAGTATGGGTTCATAAGGGAACGACGAGTTCCCTTAAGGGGTCATAGGGGAACTACGTTCCCCTAACCTATGCAAACATAGTTGATATAATCTTCTGCGATTTTTTCAAAGAATATTCTCTCGTGTTCTCTTTGCTTTTCATAAAAATTTCATAGCCATTTTCCAAATCCGCGAGTTCAATAATACGTTTTTCCGAGTCCGCTTTTCCATAAACCCGTTTGCTATGTGCAATTTTTGTTTTGAACAACAAGGTTTCAATGTCTCTACCGAACCCACTAAAACTGTCGTACCGTTTCTTGAACCATTTCTCTCCATCCACATTTCCAATTTTCCATTTATAGTCGGCCACTTTCTTTTTGAAAATTTCCCACAAATCTTTTGCCGAGTAATTGTCAATCTTGAATCTCCAAACAAACCTGGATTCTAATCCGGAATTAAGAGAGAAAAACCGTTCGTTCAGTTCATTCTCGTATCCCGCAATAATAACCATAAGGTTGTCTTTTTGGTCACTCAATGACTCGCACAAAGTGTCTACGCACTCTTTGGAAAAATTGTCGTCGCCGAGAGAATATGCCTCATCAATGAATAAAACGCCACCTAAACATTGGGTTATAAGCGCCTTCATTTTGATTGCAGTTTGGCCTAAATATCCTGCAATCATATCGGAGCGGGTGGCTTTTTTGAATGGCAACACAATCTTATCACTAGGTTTGCAAATAACACCAATTTTGGAGTAAATTGCACCGAGCACTTTGGCAACTTCGGTTTTTCCGGTACCGGGAGGACCAAAAATCACGGTGTGTTTATAATCGTCGCCTCCATTGTGCAACCCTTGCAAATAATAAAGCAATTGTTCAAGGACGCTTTTTTTCAAAGTGTGCATTCCAATCATTGCATCCAGTTCATAAAGTTCGGGCTTAATAGAATGAATTGTTTTCAAATTGATATTGTATTCTACGCTTTCTTGAACTGGGTTCTGTTCGGCAATTTGTATCAAGTCGGAAATGGAATTCAGAGAGAAATCAATGGTTACGAAAGTTACGGGGGTATTATCAATTGGACTACTAATATCGGGTGTATTACTATCGGGTGTATCCATATCCATATTAAAAACTTCATGTTCGTTTTGCCATTCTTCGTATAATCCAGAAACGTTTATTTTTACATTGGGAGTATAAAAATGTTGAGCCGAGGTCGCAAACATAAAGTTCTGATAATCGTAAAATGAGAGATGCGTTTTTTTCTTGTAATAATCCATGAATTTGTTAAATTCCGCGCATTTCATTGTTCCAATCATTGTTTCTCTATTCACTATAAAAATAAATAATCTTTAACTATATAAAAATAAAAACCATATTTATTATCATTGATTAAACAAGTTAATAATGTCGGTGACAGATATTGAGAAAATAAATAAAGCTCTTGTGAAATATGACCCCCTGCAAGCGGTTCTCTATGGGTCTCGTGCAACTGGGATGTCCAAACCCGACAGCGATTACGACGTGATGGTTTTTTTCAAAAGATCTAAATTTCCATTAAAGGAAACCGCGGAACAAAGATTTGCGCGGTTTTATAAAATGGCGTGCGAATTGAAATGTGCGCTCGGAAAACCAGTGGATTTGGTTGTTATGAAATACAATGGAAAATGGGTGAATACGCATTGCGAAAGAGATGTGCTGTTTTACAATCACGTAAGATGCGAAGCCATTTGTGCATTTGATAATAAACGCGGTGCTGAAATGTGCGATATGTCCGAAAAGATTGGGTTGTATAAAGCGTGAAGCACGAAGTGCGACCGTGAAGCAATAAACTTAGTGACCGAAGTGCTTAGCAACCGCTTTGCTTGAAAATTTTGCAAAAAAATGTGAACAAAACAAAATAATATAAAAAATTGAACTTTTTATATTATTAGTAGGCAAAAGTATAAAAATGAATCTAGAATTAAAAATGTCAACTGAAGAACAAACTAAAATTGCTGAACAACCCAAAAAAAGGGTTTACAAGAAGAAGGCGGTTGTAGAAGACGCCGTAACGGAAGCAGTCGTTGCCGAAAAGAAACCAAAAAGACAAACAAAACCCAAGGCAATTGCAAAGGAAGAACCCATGAATACAACCAAGCAATTGGAAGAAATCATCATGAGTGAAGAAAAAATGAATTTGGAAATTAAGAAAATGGTGGAAGAGAATATGAAAAACCCCGACAATGAAGTATTGGCGCATTTGGGACAATACGTTGAAGAACCATTCAAAATCATTGAATCCTATTTTGACGGCCAGCATTCTTCTTGTCTGGTTCGCCATCAATTGGAATCATACAACGATTGCATTCATCGTCAAATCCCCCAAACCATCCAGATGTTTAATCCCGTGATGGTGCGATCGGACAAGGATATTTTGCCAAATTCCGACAAATATTCGCTGGAGGTTGAAATCACATTCACCAATCTGAAGTTGTATCCTCCTCAAATTTACGAGAACAATGGCGCAACCAAATTGATGATGCCAAACGAAGCCAAGTTGCGAAATGTAACCTACGCGTCCAATATGACCATTGACATAAACATCACCTATCATATTCGCGACAGTGTGGACATTGAAAAGCCGCGTTCAATCACCAGTGTGATACCCAAAGTTAGTATTGGAAAATTCCCCATAATGGTCAAATCTTCCATCTGTGTTCTCACCCAGAACAACCACATCAACCCGGTTTCAGTGGGCGAATGCACATTTGACCACGGCGGATATTTCATCATCAAAGGTTCCGAAAAAACCGTTTTGCAACAGGAGCGCGCTGCGCAAAACACAGTTTACTGCTACGACGGCAAAAACACATCTAAATGCAGTTGGTATGCGGAAATCAAATCGGTTCCCGACTACAAGTGCATTTCACCCAAACAAGTGGAGATTGAAGTTGCAAGCAAGAATAACGGATACGGTCATCCAATGAAGGTTGTGATTCCCCGCGTTCGCGAATCCATTGATTTGTTTGTACTGTTTCGCGCATTGGGTGTGACATCCGACAAGCAAATCTGCGAATACATATTGTTGGACATAGACAGTAGTATGCATACGGATATTTTGAAATTCCTGAACGCGTCTATTATTGAAGCAAACCACAATATGACAAAGGAGGATGCACTCAAGCACATCACTACCTACGTGGCATTTACACCAATGAATATGGACAAGGAACAGGGTTCCAAGAAGAAGCGCGATTTCACCAATGACGTATTGAGCAACGACCTGTTCCCCCACTGCAAAACTCCCGAACAAAAGATTTATTTCCTAGGTTATATGACGAACAAAGTAATTCAAACCGCGCTCGGATGGATTAAACCGTCGGACCGCGACTCTTATGTGAACAAACGCATTGATATGACCGGAACCCTTTTGAACAATTTGTTCCGCAACTATTTCAACAAGTTGGTGAAGGAGATGCAGAAACACATCATCAAGGAAATCAATGGCGGGTCGTGGCGTTCTGCCGAGGATTACGAAAGTATTGTCAATAATGGAAACATCTGCAAAATGGTGAAATCCACCACGATTGAGACCGGTATTAATCGCGCATTGGCAACTGGCGATTTCAGCATCAAGCAAAGCAACAGCAGTAAGGTCGGTGTTGCGCAAGTGGTGAATCGTTTGACGACTGCTGCGACGCTCAGTCATATGCGACGCATTAATACACCCATTGACAAATCGGGTGAGCTGATTGACCCGAGAAAGTTGCACGGGACCACTTGGGGGTTCCTTTGCTTGACCGGCGACACAAATGTGTTGTTGTCAAATCGCATAGATTCCAGACAAATCAAAGACATCAAGGACGGTGATTGGGTAAATACAGTCAACCGCCAAACACTGATGGATGAACCAAGTGATATGCACAACTATTTCTGCAAAATGCCTGACAAATTGTTTGAAATAAAAACTATCAGTGGCAGAAAAATCAAGGCAACTGCGGACCACCCATTCTTAGTTCGTTCAACCGAAGGTAAATACGAGATGAAGAAACTTGGCGAACTGAATGTTGCAAATGACAAGTTGGTAATTCGCCACACAGTGGAACCCATCAGAGACACTGGAACAACAATTGTTATAATTAATGAATCTAATGTATTAGAGCATTATCGTATGGACTTATTGGAAAAGAATTTGCTGAATACTCAGATTCCTACACATAAGCTGAAAATAATTGCTAGACTGATTGGTTCTTTGAATACAGACGGCCACATTGGTTGCGATTCAAATAATTATTACACGGCTGAGTTTTATCTTGGCGAAGAATACGATGTTTATCAAGTTGCTGATGATATTAAAACCCTTGGGTTTGAAACCCCGATGGTAAGAAGAAATATCAAAAAGTTTGAAGATAAACAAACCGGCAGAACCACCACAACAACCACATGGTTGGTCTCAAAAAGTGGGGCATTTGCACATTTTATGCAGACCATGGGGGCATTTGTTGGTTCAAAGGTTAATATGGAAAGAAAATTACCCGATTGGTTAGTGAATGCTGAATTGTCTATTAAGCGTGAATTCTTGTCCGGGTTTCAGGGAGGCGATGGTTCCCGAATGTCGTATCAAAAGAATGCAAACACATTTAAGCCAAACCTTGGTATCACAATCCAAACAACACATAACGACTATTTAACTGCAACTACCGAATATATGGAACAAGTCAAGGATATGTTTGCAGAGTTTAATATTATTTGCAAATTGAAAAATACACTTGTTAATGAAACCAAAACAAAGGTTTGTATTATATTTGAAAAGTCTTGCGAAAATTTATTAAATTATGCAAATAATATTAATTATACTTATTGCGAAGAGAAAAGACGCGTGTCTGCACCAATTATTGAACATCTAAGAATCAGACAGAAAAATAAAGAAGAGCGCGACGAATCGTATAAATATATAATTGATAACCACAAAACTGACAGTATGGAGAAAATGATGGAGAAAACTAAGCTAACCAATAACCAAATTAGTAAGGTTATATCCAATCATAAAAGGGGTATTCAACAAAGCACCAGATTCACAACCGATATTGTATACGACAACTTCATTCGCGATAATATTGCCGACAATGGATGTGTATGTGTCCCAATTGAATCCATTGCCGAAATTGAACCCGAACTAGTGTATGATTTCACCACCAGGTCAGATAATCATTCATTTGTTGCATCGTCGTTTGTTGTTTCAAACTGCCCAGCAGAAACTCCGGAGGGCCAGTCAATCGGTGTTGTCAAAAGCATCAGCACGATGACCCACCTAACAATTACGACCAACAGTTCGTCGTTATACATATATGTTGAGCCCTTCATCAAGTCTTTGAACACGGCTTCGCCCAAGGAGACGTTCGGCAAAGTCAAGGTATTTGTCAATGGTTGCTGGGTAGGTGTAACAGACACGCCGATAGAATTGTACAATGATATGAAGGAGAAGAAGTACAAGGGTATTTTGAATATTTACACATCGGTCGTGTTTGATTACAAGATGATGGAAATCCGCATTTGCAACGATGCCGGCCGAATGACGCGTCCATTGTTGCGCGTCAAGGATGGGAAGGCGCTTATGACCTCAGATATTATCAACCGTCTGGATTCCGGAGAATTGTCGTGGAACGATTTATTAACCAACTGCAAATTGGATACGTCGGTGATTGAATACATTGACCCAGATGAGCAAAATTTCGCGATGATTGCGATGAGGGCAAAAAATTCGTATATTTTGAACGACACCAAAATCAATTTCACCCATTGCGAAATCCATCCATCCACCATTTTTGGAATTCTGGCGTCGTGCATTCCCTTCCCTGAACACAACCAGGCACCGAGAAACACTTATCAATGTGCGCAGAGTAAGCAGGCAATGGGCGTCTACGCAACCAATTACGACAAGCGATTTGACAAGACTGCTTATATATTGACTACCCCCTCAAGACCTTTGGTGGACACGCGGATTATGAACTGGCTGGATCTCGTAAAAATTCCATCGGGTCAGGTTATCCACGTTGCGATTATGTCCTATACTGGCTATAACCAGGAAGACAGTGTGTTGATAAACAAGGGCTCCATTGACCGCGGGATGTTTTCCACCACGATTTACCACACGGAGAAGGACGAGGACAAGAACATCACCCGTTTTGTTAGCCGATGCAAACCGGACTCCACGAAAACCAAGGGTATCAAATACGGCAATTACGACAAGATAGACTCAACCGGATTTATCCCGAAAAACACCAAGTTGGATGACCGCGATATCATTATGGCGAAGGTAGTTCACATCAAGGAGAATCGCAATGACCCCACAAAGCCAATCAAGTTTGAGGACCAAAGCAAGAGCGTGCGAACCGCAGGTGAGGAAATCCATATTGACGAAAATATTACTTGCAGGAATGGCGATGGGTATCCTTGTGCAAAGGTTAGGATGCGCACTTTCAGAAAGCCTTGCATCGGCGATAAATTCAGTTCGCGTCACGGTCAGAAGGGCACGGTCGGTTTAATTATTCCCGAGTGTGATATGCCATATACCAGAAACGGATTGAAGCCAGACATTATCATCAATCCGCACGCAATTCCTTCGCGTATGACGATTGGACAGTTGAAAGAAACTTTATTGGGAAAGGTGTTGATACATCTGGGTATGTTTGGCGACGGAACCAGTTTCGGCGATTTGGATGTAAAAACCATTGCCGCGCAGCTCCAGAAATTGGGATACGAAAGTTATGGAAACGAGATAATGTATGATGGATTGTCGGGCGAACAGTTTGACGCGAGTATCTTTATTGGACCGGTCTTTTACCAGCGTCTGAAGCACATGGTCAATGACAAGCAACACAGCAGGTCAATTGGACCGATGGTGAATCTGACCAGACAACCAGCCGAAGGCCGTAGTCGTGATGGCGGTTTTAGAATTGGAGAGATGGAGCGCGATGTTATGCTTGCGCACGGAATGAGCAGGTTTTGCAGAGAAAGGTTGTATGATGTTTCAGATAAATACAGTGTTCATGTGTGCAAGAAATGCGGAATGATTGCGCAATACAATGATGCGTCGGCGTCTATGATGTCCAAGTACAGTTTCACAGTACACAAATGCGGTGTTTGCGAAAATACGACGGACTTTGCGTATGTGGAAGTGCCTTATGCATTCAAGTTGATGGCGCACGAATTGCAGACAATCAACTGTGTTCCAAGATTGCTTACTGAGTAAATACGTTGTCTTTATTGCAAATAACAAATTTACAATTTAAAATATTTTTTTTAAAATTGAAAAAAAATATTTTTTTAGTCCGGATTACAAAAAACAAAAGACCAACCATTATGATATTTTTCGGAAAAGATATTGTCAATAACATTATTGACACAACCCCGATAGAGAGCATTGTTGAAAAAATTGACGAGTTCAAAAGAGACGTTGATATGATATTTACATATTTTGCATTCTCTACTATCGGGATAGACTACATCCAGAATTTATTAAAATATCAGTCAAATCAAGTCGCATTTTACTGTATGGACACCGAATTTGAAATCCGTAGTTGCCCATCATGTATGATTTATTCAAAACAGAACAAAAAAAACAGCGACGAAATCATATACTACATCATGATAATATGCACGCAACAGCGATTCAAAAAACTCGGATATGCAACCATGCTATTAGATGGATTTATAGAGAGAGTGCGAGAAGAAACCCAAAGTTCAACAAAGAAGGTAAAAATTGTACTAAACTCGCTAGACAACGTCGTGTCGTATTATCAAAAATACGGATTTGAAGTAGTAGACTGTTCTTTTGAAGACTATCCGTATTTGATGCGTTTTGAAAAAATAGAACACGACAAAATGTACAACGTCATGGAACTAAAAATAAACTAGTTTTATAGTAGTTACATAAAATTTCAATAAAATAAAATTATTAAAATTTAAAAAAAATGATGGTTCAAAAATGCGATTAATCCAATCATCGTGTCCGCAAATAGTACTTTCCACGAATCTGTGCGACCGATAATCGCACCGTATGCAAAAAGACCGTATAAAAATCCGTGCAATGGTCTCATATTGTTCCACCAAATGGGTTTGCCGCCTGTCTCTACACCGGTTGGTCTGCTACCGGTGAAATAAATGTAAAAAAATCCCGCGGAAATAAGTGCTGCTACATAACCCATATAGGGCAAAAACGCGGTAAAAGTCATTGCTAAATAAGTGAAGAGAAGTCGTGTGCCAATGCATCCAATTAAAAAAAGCGCGGTGCTGTTCATTATATAAAGGAAACCGAGGTTTCCTTTTGAACCTTCCTTTTTATTTAAGGGGTCATACTTTCCCTAAAGCTAACCAAGGTTTAGCTTTACTTACGTCTTTTGAACCTTCTTTTCATAATTGGTTTTAGTATACTTCTTCCTAAAGCTAGGAGGGGTCATAGGGGAACTACGTTCCCCTAAAAGGATATAAAAATATTTTATGAATTATTTCATATAAGAAACAAATGAAAGTTGAAAATTTTGAATACAATGGTACTGTTTATATCATCAAGATCGGCAGGTCAGCAATAGAGAACACCGAACTTGTACAAAACGCCAATAAATCTGATATATGGTTTCATTTATCAGATTCTCCTTCTTGTCATGTGGTCTTAGAAACAAAGCTAAATAAGGTTCCGCATAACGTCATTTCGCATTGTGCCCATCTCTGCAAAATGCACTCCAAAATATTAGCAAAAAGCAAAGTCATTTACACACAAATTGAAAATGTGCAAACAACTCGGATACCCGGGCAAGTAATTACAACCAATTGCAAAACTATATAGGGAAACCTACGGTTATTCAGCGAAGCTTACGCCCTATGACCCCTTCCCTTTTTTTAAAAATGTTTCTATATAGGGAAACCAATCTGGAGTTCGCTTACGTATCTCACTCTTTCCTTAAATATGTGGGTCATATGGGCGGAAGCGAAGCTGAATCAAAGAATTCCAATTAATTTCTCAATAAAAATTTCCGCATTTTTCTCTCCAGCCATATAATAATTCATTATTTGAGCGGGCGAATATTTCCGGTCGGGAATCTGTTGCAACATAGCTGGATCAATGGATTCTCCAGTTAAATGCCGGTAAATTTCACCAATCACGTTTCTTGATGCATTCGCCAATTCCAGCGTAATATCAATTCTTCCAGGGCGTTTTAATGCCGGATCCAATTTTTCATAATGGTTGGAAGAGAGAATCAATATTCTCCCCGGCGTTTCGCGGATTCCGTCCCACAAATTCAAAATATCGTCTAGAGTAATGGGGTCTTCAATTTTGATTTTTGGGACTTCACATACCTTGGTTACCGGATCCAGATTAATTACAACTTCTTTCTCTGAATATTTTTCTTTCTTATGTTCCCTGGAAAGCACAATGTCTCCGACGCAATCAATGTCTTCAAATACGATGATTTTCTTGTCAAACCCAACCGTCCCTCTTTCATTGGATCCGTTGTATTTGTCTTCAAAAAAAATTTCATCCAGGTCGTGTTTGGTTTTCAATAACTTGAGAGAAATGATAATAATGTGTCTTCCTGTGTAATTCGCCAATGCCTTGATAAACGACGTTTTTCCGGTTCCGGGAGGGCCGTGCATCCCGATTCCCAACGAGTATGGAATGCCTTTGTCGTAATACCAGTCCTTGTTTTGAATGAAAAAATCAATCTTATCCAGAATCTTTTGTTTATTTTCAAAAAAAAGATTTTTGAATGTCCGCGTGCTCTCAAACCGTGTTTCACACCATCTTTCGGAAATGTCGTCGTCGTATTTTATTTGTGAAAGTGTGTAAATGAAATGTTTGTTTTTGCGCGCATTTTCCAACTTTTTCATATGTTCCAACGTTATGTTTTCCACAAACATTTTGATTGCCTCGGTGCTACTTTTGTACGAATACAGTTCAATGATGATATTGGAGGTTTTGTTTCGCGTTTTGATTTCGTCTTCCTCTTTGTTTGTGGATTCGCTTTCGGTGTACGTATATGCATAAATCTCCAATTCTTTGTTAACCATGAATTTATCCTTTTGGTTCACCATGTATATATCGTCTTCCTTCTTGTTAACTGTCTGCTCCTTGATGGAATGAATAGACGGATTTTTGTCAATTTCCGCAATAATGTATTCCCACAATGCTTTGAACCTTTTGCCAAAGACGCTGGTTTGTTTGAGTTCTGAACTGTACATATTCACAGCGCACGATATTTTACCTTCGTACTCTACTGAGTTTTTCTTCTGCAGTTTGTGAAAAAAAAATTCCCAATTCATTAGTTTTTTAAAGTCAACGTCTTCCAAATAATAGCTGGCCTGTCTCACTATGTAATTTATGATAGACATTGCAAATGTTAAAAAAATAATGTTTAAAATGCCTCCATCGTCCGATTTAAGTTTGCCGTATAACACAGAATTGATTGCCATTTCTCCGTTCATTTATGAAGTATACATTTCATATTTTTATATACCTTGTAAATATATATGCGGGTATAAATTTGTAATTAATAAATAATTAAGTACTAATGTACATAGTAATTAATTATTTTGATTTTATCTTAGGCATTGGTCGCGATTTTGATTTTATTGTCTTTGATTTTGTCTTCTGTTTTGAACGCGTCAATAAATCACTCATTTTCTTCAGTTGACCAATTGTAATTGAAGAAACATCGGCAGAATATTGATTTCTAATTTTATTACACGCACCATTTTTCATTTGATCTTTTAATTCTGAATCCGCGATACCGTACGCATAACTTGATAATATATCTTGAAAAGCGCGCAATTCAATCAAAACCACATTATCTTTTAATTCTAGTCTTGCTGTCAAATGGTCAATTTGTTTATATTCCAACCAATCATTATTATTAGGGTCAACCGGGTCTTCAAAAAAATCAAAATAACTATTCAATGAATATACCGGATTCCCATATTGTTTATGTTGCTTATCCAAGGTATTTGTCATCAAAAACACCCCTTTTCTAAGATTTTCTCTTGATGAATCGCTAACCATTTTTTTTAACAAATCCGGTTGTAAAACAATGCTTTTTATTATATCAATGGCGGTTTTGTCATCCACATCAAATATTCTTTTTATTGCGTTTTTCAATTCAACATACAATGTGTAATTGGAATGTCTACTGTTGATACCCAATTTGTTTTTCAAATATTTTGTTTTTTGACCGGATTTATTGAATTCAAAATAACGTTCAATCTTGTATAAAAACAAAAAAAGATAATTTTTGACAACATCAATATCAACGGGATCAATAATAAATCCGTTGGATTTCTGTAGTTTGTATATGGTCGTAGACGACTCATTGTATTTCTTAATCATTTCATCAATGCAGATTTTTACATTTTCAATGGTTTTAAAAATGGTTTTAATCTTTGCCGATAATTCTGGAATCGCATTTTGGTTGTCTGAAAATATCGTTTTTATCACTGTATATAGATTCTCTATTTTTGTAGAAAATGTCATTTGAATTCTTGTACACGTATCATAAATTGTAAATGGATAGTTAATAACGTGATTTTGTAAATAATATAAATTTGTATTTGGTTTATGGTAAAGGATTCGGTCCTCCGGTTCAATTATTAATTCTTCGGAATACGCATCTTTTTCAGTATTTGGGTCGTTCATAATAAAATTGCCGCGTATCGGAATCAAATCTGAAATATGAGCGATTAAATTGCGAATAACGTTTAAAAGCGTATCCACAATCACGTTTGCACTTCGTTCTGGATTGAAATATGTGAAAATCCACTCTACATTTGAGTGGTCTTCGCAATCTCTGTATGTTTTGAATAAAAAATTTATTTTATAATCAATATTTTGTTCGGTGTCACGAAACAAATATAACTTATTTTTCTCTTCTCTATGGCCTTGGTCACTATCATCATTTTCATATTGTTCTAAATAAAAACAATATTTTTTCAATTTATTTGAAAACGGGTCGGGCGAAATATCATTCGTTATACTGAATGATGCATTTTCGTCAATATCGCCATACTTATCAAAAACATCCATTTCTACAAGTTCTTGTGAACGAATAAGCAAATCTTCGTCAACATCATCGTAATCCATGGATTCAATCATTTCTTTTATTTCAGCAGCATCATGTGCCAATGTATCTGAATTAAAAAGCACATTCTCTCCATTTCCAGTTTGGGTCAGTTTCATTAAATTGGAACATTCAATTTCATAACCGATGCTTAAAATATGATATAATCCATTGGATTTTTGTATTCCGCCGGCTCGTTTCCTAGTTTTATTATTCATTTGAATATATAATTTGCGTATATTTTATTATTTACAATATACTCAATAAAACAAATATACCTTTCACCGCGTATGCATTTTTGATTTATAGGTTCTTCTAAATTTGTTCTCTGGTCGTTATTTATTGCTTTTCCTTGTTCTTTTTTTAATAATTATATAATAAATATTCACTTATACGTAAAATAGTTATTATATAAAATGGCAAATATTCATCTTTTTGAAGCGTGTAATAATAATAATATTGAAAACGTAAAAAAGTTTATTTCCGAAGGTGCTGATGTAAATGGTAAAGACAGCTACGGTTTTACTCCTTTATTTATTGCCGCAATTCGCAATAATGTTGAAATTGCAGATTTACTTATTTCAAATGGTGCTGATGTAAATCCCCAAAACATTGATAAACCAGATAGTCCTTTATTAATAGCGTCTAGTCTAAGACATTTTGAAATGGTTGAATTGCTTTTATCAAAGGGCGCAGAAGTCAATTATGAAAATAAAAGAACAATAACTCCTTTATTTATGGCGTGTCTTAGTGATAATATAGAAGTTATAGAAATATTGTTGCACTATGGAGCAGAACCGCACAAACAAAATAAAAAATGCCAAACACCTTATGGCGTAGGTTCAAATGTTGTAAAGAAATTTATAGACAGTTGGAATGGCCCTTTGAAAGGAATACGCGTTTTGAAAAAATTATGCGTATACAATCCAATTGCGTGCGAATATGGATTAGATGAAAACGGGTTTGGTTTTGACGAATGTTTAAGTGATTTTATGGGGTAAGACAAATAAAATTTTAAAAAAACGAATAAAATTTTATTTATAATGGTTTTCTTTATGTAAAGGGAAGGTATAAGCAAAGCAAAAAAGGCGTAAGAGAAGGGAAGGGGTCGTAGGGGAAACCTACGGTTTCCCTACTTTATTTGTAAGTGCGTTTAATGGCATACGGGTTCTGTTGCAAAACATTGTACATATCCGGAGTATTCCTATCCATATTGACATTGGAATCCAGATTCTGCGATTTCTGTTGGTAAGTTCCAATAGAACCTGAGGTGACATACGGCATCTTCGGCATTGCTTCTCTGTTATTCACCATATCCAAATCCTTGGGTTTACCCTGATAATTCACCGAGTTATTAAACACATTGGTGTTTGAGTTTCCGAATCGTCCTTTAATCGTATCCGCCTTCAAATTGCTGGGCTGGTATCCTAGCTCAGCGTCATAAACGCGCAATGCCGGGTTCTTAGATGCACCTGAACCAGTATAGGATGTTGTCGTAGTGTCTCTGTGCTGGGGTGTTGCCTCCGTTTTGGCCGCCATATATCCATTGTTGGTTTGTCCCCTGTTCACATTCCAATGATTGACCGAGTTCTCTGTGGTTTCACGCATAGTGTGAGAAGGTGCATCATTCGGATTGTACAAATAGGATTGGGCAACAGCGGGCTTAGCGTCTCCATATACGCGCATATTTCCGGTGGTGTTCTCTTTCCTGGAGGGTCGCATAATTTCAAGCAAAGGTGCAACAACCGCGCCAATACTGCTTCCAACTGCTCCAAAATAATCATCGTGGACATTGGAACTGCGGTTGTTCGCGTACACTTGTTTGGATTTGAGTCCATAATCGCCTTCATTGCCGAATCCGCGACCTACTGCGTTCGCCGCACCAATCTGGGTCGGACCGAGTTCAATGCGATGACTCGGTAAAATTTCACCGGGCATTGCCTGCTGTGCGTGCATACTTTGCGCCACACCATTGTAATCTACGGTCGTCTCTGGTCGGACCACGTGTCTCTCTACCGGGATGGCATTCAAAGTGGGGCCCTTCACTGCGCCAGTAGTTGTGAAAAGGCGGTCCTGACCCCATTCAAACGCGGTCTCTGGACGGTTCTTCTGGAAAGCGCCCAAAATGCCTACATTCGTGATGCGACTTTTGGCGGGACCCTCGTGTCCTAATTGCATTGTCTCCGAGGCCTTTTGCTTATTGGAGGTTCTCAATTCGTCTACACCCTTGGGCAACCAGGATTCACGCATTGAGGTTCCTGCATTGTATCCACCGGCGCCTTCGGCGCCGTAGCCGAGACCGAGACCAGGACCGACCTTGACTTCCTCAAACGGTTTCACATTGGCCATTCGCATACTGGGATTCACACGGGATTGATAAAAATCATTCATATTGGGAGCGCCGTTGGCCCAGTGCATTTTTTCATTGGGGGAAAACAGGGGCGCCTGTTCTGACTTTACAATATTTTGAGACCCAGTTCCTAAATAGTTATCCATAATGGCTTCGTTGGAATTGGGGTCAATCGCGGACCGGATTTTGCCTCCAAAAAACGGCATCATATTGTTGTGCTCAAAGTAGTTGGACCCGACGCTCTCGCCATTTAACGATTTGTATTGGTTTGTATCGGCATTGATGGTCTCTTTTACTAAACTGCCCTTGGCATAAGGATTGAAGTATTTGTCGGTGTAAACGGAGGGGCCGTCGTATTTATTCATTGTGGCGAGTTTGGACGACAACTCTTGGGAAACCTGTTCATTGTAATTTGTATCGGGAACATTGGTGTTTGGCAAAAACCCCTCATTGACGGGCTTTGGTTCTTTTTTTTGATTTGATACAATGTATAAACTGCCTAATGCGACTAAAGGTATTGCTAATTCCATAATAAACTATATATTAGTAATCCCAAAAAAATAAGAGAACCTACGGTTCCCTTATGAACCCTCCCTTAAACGGTTATATTCAAAAAAGGGTATAATAAATTATTTGTTCCATTAAAATGGAAATTATAAAATGCAAGCAAAGTTGAAAACTTTGGTTTCATTAAAGTAAGAGTTTAAGGGCGAAAGCGAAGCTGAACCGTCAGTTTCCTTTATTTGGTTAATGGCATAAGGGAACCTTGGTTCCCTTATTTTAGGGTCGGGAAAGGGGTCGCGATTTGCAATTTGTTATTTTGCGGCACAAAGTGGTCTCTCTCTAAAATCCGCGTGTTCAAGTTATTGTGAAACGGTTTTTCCAACTGGTCTAAAGGATTCAGCAAGGGTTGTTCCCACCTGTTTTGTTCTATTTCTCTATATGTCCACGCTGGATTCGTCGCACGTGAATCATCGGTTATATAATTGGTTTCTCCATACGTGGTGGCTGACGATTTGGTTGCGTGTTTCTGATAGCAATTCACATCCGGCAAATCGCGGTTCAAAGGACGCGTTAATCCACGCAAATCACTGTTAATATCCATCATATTTTCGCGAAAATTGGCACCCCATTTGGTGATACGAAGATGCGGGTCCGCGTTGAAATCCATATTGTCGCCGGGTCCGGGAACATCCATTGCATACCTTCCCGCAAATGTGCTGATTGCATTGCGTTTCTCTATTCTATTTTCATCATTATTATACCGACTGCAAGCCATAATATATTTTAATTGCATAAAAGAAAAGGGAAGATTCATAGACATAAGCGTCGCTGAATAATCGTAGGTTTCTTGTAAAAAGGTATAAACACATATTCTAGGTATGTTCATAGAGAAATGCCTAAACTGTGTTTGAACATGATTGTGAAAAACGAATCCAAAATCATCACGCGTCTTTTTGATTCCATTGTGGACATTATTGACTGTTATTGCATTTGCGACACGGGAAGCACTGACCACACAGTGAAGCTGATAGAACAATATTTTTCTGCGCACAATATTCCAGGGTGTGTTATTGTAGAACCATTTAAGAATTTTGAGTACAATCGGACATTCGCACTGGATGCGTGCAAAGATGTTATGAATACCGGAAAGGTTTCTGCCGATTACATTTTGCTATTGGATGCGGATATGGTTTTGGTAAAGGGACCCGACTTCAATTTACAAACGTTTAAAAACCAATTGTCAACAGCCGACGTCTTCCATTTATTCCAGGGAAGCGACAGATTTTCTTACAAAAACGTCAGAATTGTCAAGAACAATATGGGGATAAAATACTGGGGCGTCACTCACGAGGTTATTAGCACCCCCGATGGAACCAATTATTCGCAGATAGAGAGAAGAACGCTTTTCATTGATGATATCGGAGATGGTGGCGCCAAAGCCGATAAGTTTGAGCGAGATATTCGTTTATTGACGCAAGGATTAATAGAGAAGCCGAACAACGATAGATACACATTTTACTTGGCCAATAGTTATCGCGACAATGGGAACCGAGAGAAGGCGATAGAAATGTATAAAAAGCGAATTGAAATTGGCGGATGGTTTGACGAGGTATGGCACAGTTATTACAGTATTGGGCGATGCTACAATTGGTCAGGTCAGCCTCATTCGGCCATTGCATACTGGTTGTTAGCCTACGACTATTTCCCGAAGCGTCTGGAGAACATTTACGAGATAATCCATTATTATAGGAACGAGTCAAAGCATAAGTTAGCATACGAATTTTACAAGATTGCGCAAGAACAGTTGAAGGGCGTGGATAAGTCCAAGATTGATTATTTGTTTTTGCAGAATGACGTGTATGATTACAAGATTGATTACGAGTATAGTATAGTGGGATACTATTACAATCCGGAAAACATTGATCTGGCGGCGCTAAGTATGCGCGTGCTAACTGCAAAAAACATTGAGGATTCCATTTTGAAGAATGTGTTGTCCAATTACAAGTTTTATTGCAAACCATTGGCATTAACGAACAATTCGTTGAACAATGAGCATTTTGCTACAGAGGACGGATTCAATATTAGTACGCCTTCTTTTTGCGTACACAATGGAGAGACTGTAATTAATCGCAGACACGTCAATTACTACATTGACGAGAATGGTGGGTATATTAATAAAGAACACATCACAACAAAAAATATGGTGACGGTTGGTTCCAAGACTTTTGAACTAGGATATAACAGAGAACTAGACGGGCGATATGTGGGCTTGGAGGATATCCGGTTGTTTGAGCATAATGGCAAGACCCATTTCACGGCCAATCGCGGAACCCAGGATGGAAAAATGCAGGTGGAATATGGAACCATTGATTATGAAAACCAGTGTACCCGCTCTTCGTTTTTGACAAAGACCGACGGATGTTCCAAGATAGAGAAGAACTGGGTTTTGTATGCGGATTCCAATGATAAGATACGCGTCGTCTATGACTGGCGAACCACCTATGAAATCGGGTATGCAAATATGTTGCAGAATAAGAGAGATATGAAATCACCGAGGTTCTTTGAAGTCCTCCGCGGATCCACCAATGGTATTCGTGTGGGTAATGAAACCTGGTTTATTGCACACGCGGTGTCGTATGAGGACCGCAGATACTACTATCATATTTTGGTTGCATTGGATTTGGAGACGGGTGAAGTCAAACGTTGGACCAAGTTCTTTACGTTGGAAGGAGAGAAGGTGGAATATGTTTTAGGGTTTGTCCAAACAGGCGAAGAAGAGTTTATGATTGGGTATTCTAAGATGGACAAAGAGTGTTGCATAAAAAATGTTTCCAAATCGGAATTGGAGAAGCTATTTTAAAGGAAACCTACGGTTTCCTCTATGACTCCTTCCCTTAAGGCGAGCCTCCGAGCGAAGCGAGGTATAAAAAGAACTACGTTCCCTTTAAAAAATATTACAATAAATGTTTGAATTATTGTAATAATAATTTTGGTCAAAGGTTTAACAAACCCCCTTATAGGATTTTCGGTGCCACTCAGTAATTCCATGCTCCCTTATCCCCTCAAAATGCGCCTTTGTGCCATATCCCATATTGGTATGCAACGAGTATTTCTCTCCTAATTCTGGATGTTTTAAACACAAGGCCTCCATATAAGTATCTCGCTCGTTTTTTGCTAAAATGGATGCAGCCGCAATGGACGAATACGTGCCGTCTCCTTTTTCTACAGTTTCGTGGGGCATTGTTATGAGTGATTCAGTCTCTTCATCAAATCTGGAATAGGGTCGGAAATAATTCCCATCCACCAACAACAAACCATTGCGAATATTTGTAGAAGCGATTTTCTTCAGATTTTCAGTAACACACTGGTGCATCCCTTTCATCACACAATTAAGAATACCGGTGCTGTCAATTTCATCCGCTTCAGCATAGTAGATATGCCACGCGATTGCTTTTGATTTTATGTAGTCGGCGAGTTCCACCATCTTTTTTCTAGATTTGATTTGTTTGCTGTCTTTCATCCAATCGTGATGGAACAAATCCACATCTTTAGGTAAAATCACACCGGCGACGTAAACTCGCCCAAACAAGGGTCCGCGACCTGCCTCGTCAATGCCAATTTCAAACTCGGTGTCTTCACTGTAGCAAGGTTTTAGTAAAGCCTTCGGTTTAGGCTCGGCCTTCGGTTTAGGCTCGGCCTTCGGTTTGGGCTCAGCTTTTGGTTTTATAACTTTTTCTTTTCTCTCTTTTTTCGCTTTTACTGGCGTAGCATTTGGTTTAGGTTCGGCATTCGGTTCCATTTGATTCAATATATATTTAGGTTTATTTGTTTTTGCAAATTGTTAATTATGGTGTTTATAAATCAATTTTACAAGCTTAGATACACATTTATACAAGCAAATATTTAAAACGGTGTATATTAAAAGAATTCTCTATTTTCTCGCGATACAATATATATTTACAATGTTAAGTGAAATCAAATTAAGTCCACTATTATTATTTTTTACACTATTAATCATATTGGTCATTGCCACAACGGTAAAACGGTGGGGACTTGTTTCCGAGGGGTTCATTGGGTATCTCAAAGACGCCAATAGTTTCAGTTCTCAAACTGTACCTGCATATGATTCAGGAAACGCAATTATCAAACTGTATGACGATATTTTCTACGATAACCGAAATGGAAACGCTGTAATTATAACAGCGTCTCCCTACGTGAACACAGCAGATTCAACTGGTGCATCGGTTTCATCCATTGATGTAGTTCCAAGAAAAATGGACCCAATATACACTTACACACGCGGTTCAGGCAACACCATCATGTCCCAACAATGCGAAGAAAGCAAGGTCAAGACCATTGAATCTTTAGAAACACAATGGTCTATTAAGGGATTGCAAAGTACAAATCAATTGAATTATATCACTTGGGGCAATGATACTTACATGTATGTAATGGATTTAGCAAATGCAACCATTTCTGGAAATAGCATTGTTTCTGGAAATACCACCACAGTTAGTTCTTATAGACCTGCGGTCTCAGCGTATTTCAATGGCACCATGAAACAATCCACCAATAGTTATACGGCGTCTGACACAATTAATTTGAAACCGGCATTCACTTATACCAGTGATGGAAAAGACGACACAAATGTTGTGGTGGATTTCTACAACAAGGTCCAACCCGTTTACCAAATCGTATCCAACGTTTGGTTTGATGCTAAGAACGGCAACTTACTAATAAAGACAAATGGCACCGACGCCAAGTTGGATGTATATGCAAGAGGAAGCAAAACGTCCAGTTATTCATATACGGCTCAAGCAACCGGTGATACAACACCCGCGTCTCAAACTTCATTTAGCCAAACATCGGTTGCCCCCTATTTTATCCAAGATGCAACCAATGATCATACCATCATGTACTGGGCAAATGGTGACAATACAATTTTATCTGTTTTTAGAAACATGATGGAATCAAATGGAATGGTAAGGGCAAGCAAATGCCGTCGTTTTGTTCGCGACGGGCTTTACAATGCAAACCCGGTAACTGCAACACCAAAAGCATCTCCTGCGGCTGCAGTTGATGTAAGTGGAAACAATGAATTATTGGATTCATTTGCTAGGTGGTATATTTATTTCAACACCAATGCGGTTGGCTCCAACAATTCCAACGACTACTTGTTGAAAACCCAGATTGTCCCACCGGTTTGCCCTGCGTGCCCGGGATGCAAAACCGAGGGTGTCTGCACAGATTGCGGAGGAAAAGGCGGTTCCGGAACCAAAACAACCGAGACTTCATCGCTTGCTTTTGATACCAAAACCGCAGTTGGTGCCACAGGAAGTGCAGTGGCCAATACAGTGGATGCAACAGGAACTATCTTGGGAAAAACTGCGGATGCAGCAGGAAACGTGGTTGAAAAAACGGTAGATGCAGCAGGAAACGTGGTTGAAAAAACAGTGGATGTCGCAGGAAACGTTGTGAATAAAACGGTAGATACTGCAGGAAACATTGTTAGTAATACCTTCAACACTGCCGGAAACGTATTGGGGTCAACTGCGAGTGCGCTTGGATTAGACAGAATCGGATACCAACAATCATATGGTGGACCGATGAATACCAGTAGTAGTGCAAACGCGTCAGGATATCCTTCAAGTAGTCAAGCATATAGACCGGGAAGTAATAGTACCGGTGTCCCCAATTATCCCAACAGCAAACCCAATGACCCATATTCATACAATGGCGCATTGCAATCCAAGGGGGGGAATTTTATGGCGATAACGACCGATTTCAGTAAGTTCGGCCGTTAGTAGGAGAACCGTAGGTTCCCCTATGACCCCTCCTTTTTGATATTGGGGTCATAATGTTTTTTTTTAAAATTTTATTAGTATGGGTTCATAAGGGAACGACGAGTTCCCTTAAAGGGAAGGGGTCATAGGGGAAAGGGCGAAGCCCGACCGGCTTAACCGTAGGTTTCCCTTATGCGTTCATACGAGAACAAAACTATATTTTTTTACTTTAATTAAAGATTACCCGTTAATTAAAATAATGAACCAAATATTTTGCAGAGAACAAACCGAAAAAGAGATGTGTGAGATACTCAACAACTTTGAGAAAAATCACACAAATGTGAATTTCAAGAAAGGGTTTTACATCTATGGTTCTTCCGGTGTTGGAAAAACCACATTCGTAATGAACATCTTGAAAAAAATGAACTACGATGTCATCCACTATGACGCCGGCGACGTAAGAAACAAGGCACTTATTGAAAACATTGCAAGCAACAACATTTCTTCGTGCAACGTGCTGGATATGATGCACAAACGCGTCAAGAAAATTGCCATCGTAATGGACGAAATTGACGGAATGAACAGTGGCGACAAGGGTGGTCTCACTGCCCTGATCAAGCTAATTCGCCAAAAAAAGACGAAAAAACAGCGATTGGAAAATATGACACTGAATCCAATTATATGTATTGGAAACTACAATGTGGACAAGAAAATCAAAGAACTGATGAAAGTCTGCAACTTGTTTGAATTGAAAACGCCAACGACCCAACAAATAACGAGCCTGGTAAAAACCACTTTTCCTAAAATAGAGGAATTGAAAGTAAACATAATTGAAAAATACGTTTCTGGAGATTTGCGAAAATTGGAATTTATTAAAAAACTCTACAATAAAAACCCCGACCTAATTGATGCAGAGATTTTGCAAAAAATCCTGAATATAAAAACCTTCAACGAAGACACCAATAAAATAACCAAATCGCTGATTGCGCATCCATACAAAATGGAAGACCACAATACATTGATGAATGAAACTGACCGAACCACGGTGGCATTGCTTTGGCACGAAAACATCGTGGATGCAATTCCACAAAAGTCGTTGCCGTTTTATTTGCGTTTTTTAGAGAATGTGTGTTATTCGGACTATATTGACCGCATCACATTTCAGAACCAGATTTGGCATTTCAATGAGATGAGCAGTTTGATGAAAACGTTCAACAACAATCGGATTTTCCATTTAATCAAGGAAGGAACATCCAAGTTGGATGAAGTGCGTTTTACCAAGGTTTTGACCAAGTATTCAACAGAGTACAATAATATTGAGTTCATTTACGATTTGTGTCAGAAACTGGATTTGGACAAGAAAGATTTGATGTCTTTGTTCCAAGATTTGCGGATTTTTTATTCAAACAAGAAACTGGATGTTGTGAACGACGTGAATGTTTTAAATTCTGTAGAGAAGGTGTTTGAAACGTATGATATCAATAAATTAGATATAAAAAGAATTTATCGGTATTTAGACAAAAATGTCAAGAAGGATGTTGTGGTTGATGACTTTGAAGATGAATAAGGGAACGTAGTTCCCTTATGAACCCTCCTTATTTTATATTATTTTTGCAAAAAAAAATAATATAACCAACTACAAAAACAAAGGGAAAGGGCGCCTTAACCAGTAAAGATTTATACAAGTGAAGATTTAAAATGGGACATTTTAATTCTTTAAGGGTTTAAATATTACGCCCCATAGGGTATTCCATAGCCTCCTTATCACTTGAAGTATTGGACGACCACTCCATTTCATCTTTATCAAGTTCGGCAAACAAATTTTGAATCTTGACCTTGTTGTCTTCCTTGACAACTTGTTTGGAACGCATCAAATGCTGTAAAATTACACGATGCTGTTTGCACTCGTCTTGGATTTTGTCCGCCTTATCACTTGCCTTTTCCGATTTTTTATATAATGTTGTACGGCGCTTTGAATCAGTACCCCGATAGTTACCGAAAGTTGCACTGGCTTTGTAATACGTACGAACGGCTTTTCTGTACTTTTTAGTACAGCTTTTAATTTTTGTCATTGTCTTTTTCACGAGGGTGTTTTCAGCGGGGGCTCTTGGCATTTTATATAATAGCGTTATATAAAATATCCTAAATTATAAAAAGATTTTTCTTAAATATTTTCTTAAATATTTTCTAAATCATTGACGCATCCAGTTTAAAAAGTGGTTGGGATTTTGAGACCGGATCTGGCGTTTTTGTTTGGGTTGGTGGTAAAGCCGGTCCATACAATGTATTCATTTCTTGCAATGTACTCGGTTTCTGCAAATCATCTTCTTTTGGTACTGATTTTTCAAGAAGAAGTTTTTGCAAATTTCGGTTTATATTTTCAAGTTCAGCAATGCGTCTTTCATATGCTTGAAGTTGCTGACCCTGGTTTGACAACAAATCAGCAACTTGTGTCATTGACATCGGTACGGGTGGTTTTCCAGGTTGATTCAGCATAATTTGTCCATTTTTTGCCATCTCTTCCTGCACCATTTTATCGCGATCTTTTTCAATTTGCGCAATCTGTTTCAAAACGTCGGGTTTCATTTTGGGGTTTCCGGGTTCGTATTTTTCCAGAAGTGGGTCAATGTCTTCCACAAAAAACTTTTTAATGGTTGCCTCCTTTTCCAAACGAATGAAATCGGTTATTTTTTTGGACGATTCTTTCACATAATCGGGGTGCGGATTGTCCAACAATTTGCGCTTATCAAATGTGTTTTGTTCGTGCGAGAAACAAAGAATGGTTTTCATCGGGTCTAATTGAACAAATGGAATTGTGTATCCTTTGAGAAATTCGCGTTCTTCCGCAACCGCCGCGTGGTCTTGGTACCGTGTTTGTTTCAAAAGTTCTGCGCGAAAAGCAAATGTTCCCGCGGTTGCGTGGTTGGGCCCATAGGGCCCGAACTGAATCATTTTTTTTATATGTTTGAAATAAATATAGATTTCACTGGACCCCGCGCACAATGCTTGTTTGTTGTCCATTAATTTCTCAACCGCGTGAGAGACACGTTCGGGAGGGTAGTAATCGTCATCATCCATATATACAATAATAGTTCCGGTCGCTTTGCTGTGCATATAGTTGCGCTTCTCTCCAAGTGAAACCTTTTTCGGCATTTCAAAGTATTTGATTTGGGTAATTCCGGAACTTTCCACCAAATCGCGGATTCGGTCGGTTCCGTCGTCCACAATAATCCACTCCATTCGGTCTTTGGGATAAGTCTGGTTGCGAAAACATTCAAACATAGTTGGAATAAAAGGTCGGCGGTTAAATGTAGGAGTGCATATGCTGACAAGTGGGTAATACTTTTTTTTTAATTTAGTTTCATGTGGTTTGGCTCTCGGCATTATAAATATTATTTTAATCAAATTATATTTATATTGTTATTTGGGGTATTGTTTTTAAGGTGCGGTTGCAGGTACGGGTACGGTTGCAGGTACGGTTGCAGGTACGGTTTCGTTAATGGTTGCATCATCATCTTTTTTTTCAAAAATCTTGGAAAGTGATTTCATACTGGTGTTCACATTATTTATTATCATTTGTTGTAAAACGTAAATTTTTGGATTCTCTACCAACATAAATTTAATTAATGCAATACCGAAAAAACCAATTAATCCAATTCCAGTCCATTTGTACATGGGCGAATAAATCTTCAAAATGGATGGAACCGATTTGATTAATCCAAAAAACAGAATCAAAAACGGTAAATTGTTGAAAAATAGTCGGGAAATCCACTCTACCTTACTACCAATCCAATTAAATCCTTCCGGTTCATCTTTGATTTCGGTGAATACGTGGTTTGCATTCATAACTGCGTGAATTCGCCGAAACATATCCAGAAAAGAGCCTTCTCTCACACCATTGTATAAATTGGATTCGTCAATTGGGTCACTGTTGAATTTCAAATAATACGGGATACCAAACAAAGAGTAAAATTTAAAGTAAAGGAAAAATAAAGTAGAAGAAAAAGCAACAGTTGGACCATATACAATTGCAATGCGAATCAATATAATAATTAAATAACTGAGAGGATGCGCAATTTTAAACTCGGTCATTGACGCCTTGAATGAATCGCTTGGGTTAACAGTACTCTCGTCAACGGTGCTCGGGTCTAATTCATTCATAGCCTTTTTTTTATATCCAGAACTAAAACTTGAAATGATACCTTCAATCACAAACCAAACAAAAAGAAAAGTTGTATAGATATTCGTGCTTTTGGGGTCATATAAAAGTTTCACAAGATTCAAATTACCAGTTTCAGCAAAAGTATTTATATACCGATAGATACGCATAACCAATGAAATGATTGATTTAACGGCATAGTGAGAAATAAAGAAAATAAGAATAAAAATGGAGCGTTCTTTGAAAAAACTGCCTTTCAATGTTTTCACAAAACTCGGTATTTTTATAGAAATTGTTGAATCAAAGAATTCTACAATTTTGTAGAAGTATTCACTGAAAAAATACATATAATTCACGACGTCAAACTTTTCGTAAAACTTGATCCTCTTTGAAAATCCCTCGGTCAAATTGAAATACCAATTATAACTTACATAAAGTGTGATAAAAAGAGAAAACAAAGAAATCATAATTGATTGTATTAGTGCATTGTCGCGCTTAATGTCCGCGTGTGTTAGAACTCTCTTGTTTTTGTTTTTTATTTTTGTAGAATACTTTCCCTTGAAAATTTCATCGTCGGGGGTTCCAATTGGGTTGATATTATCAATGTCGTCTTGGTCACCAATGGGGTTTAATTCTTTGTTTGGATTAAATGCTTCTTGTAAATTTCGCGAATCCACCACTTCTCTGTCAAAAATGGATTTTAAAGGGTTTGCTTTCAAAAATTGTTCAAGTGGATTTTTATCAGTATCCGGCTCATTATCAAATCCTTCTTTTATACTAAAGTTTTCTTCTTTAAATTTATCTTTGTTAATCCAAGTGGTCATTCACTATATATATACTAAAGGAAACCTACGGTTTCCTTTAACCCCTCCTTTTAATGAAGGGGTAAGCGAAGTGGAACGTTAAAAGGAGGGTTCATAAGGGAACGTAGTTCCCTTATTTGGCATACAAAAGACCACAATACCCACCCACAAATGACAACACGTTGTATCTCTCTTCAAACAATTTCATATTATAGCTGTATTCATAAAGACGCCATGTTGGTGCATTAGTTGCAATAACAACTCCCTCACCATTGCACGTGATTTGATAATCGTAATTTTGCAAATCAAACTGCGGAACAAAAGTGTTGATTTCAATCTCTACAGTTTTGAATTTTGACATATTGATTGCGCCGGTTGGCTGATATTCGCTCGGGTCCGTATTCAAGCAGAAATTGTAACAATAAAGTCCATTGTTGGAAAATCCTGCTGTGCGTGTATACTTTTCAACATATTCAAACACTTCGCGAGTCAAAAGGTTTTCTCTGTATTCGCCGTTGAAAAGAATACCCATTGTTTCCAAAATCTCTTTCCGATTCTCAACCGTGAAATCGCCAGTAATAAAGTAACCCGTGTTTTTTCCATCGGGGTTTATCAAAGGTCCTATTAATCGGGTATCGTCTTCATTATAATAAATTTCCGGATTTGTTCCAATAGCTGGTGCATTCTGAATATCTCCCGGAATTGTCCGATAAGGCCAATTTGTATAATTGCTCCATTCGTTTCGCATATATACGTCGTTTCTCTGCATATACCACATCCAATTCGCCACCATTCCATTGGACAAGACTTTGATTTTCTTGGAACCGGTGACATTTTCATAGTTGTATTCAATGATGTCTTTTATCAAATACACTTGATTCTCCGCCGTAAAAGTTTTGGTTTCTTCCTTGGATAAAAAACAATAAGTTGCTAAAATGTGGATGTCCGCGTTCCAACCATTAATAATGCTCGGATATTTATCCTTGGCAATTATTTCGGAAGGAGGGGTTTGCAAGAACCGGTAAAGCTGGAATCGGTCTTGTGTGAAATCGGGGCGGATATAGGGATAATTGTTGACGTCATCAAACACATCACGCACCTGAAACAGTTCTTCAATGGGTCTCAGCGTAACATTAATATACAATTCATTGTATTGCAGAGAAGCCATTGGGAAAGCGCATTTGCTGTCAAGAGTAAACCAAGCATTGATTGGGATATAAAGGGTTCTGCCTCGGATTGAAGGCTCCGCACCCAAAGTGCTCCCCGTATAAAAAGCGGACGGGTATGTATTTGCACGTCCGTAAGCATTAGCAGGGTCATTAATCTCGGGGACATTTCCGGACATTTGATTGAAAAGTCCCTTCTTGGACTCGTTGAAATCGCGTTCCACCATTGCCGCTAAATAATCGCCCGAGTATTTCTGCAAAGTGAAATTTCCACACTTGATTTCAATCTCCTTGATGATATGCGTACCAATGTCTTTAATCCAGCGAAAATCATAGGATCCCCATTTATTGTTTGTTTCGGGGCAAGGATGATAGATGGGGCTCCAAATATGGGGTAAGGTAATGACAATATATGTGTCCATTAGCAACTCAGCGTATCGGGGCATTTTAAACGAAAATGTGGATGCCTCGGATGTCCGCAAATCGCGAAGACCGTCGTAATCAATTCGGAATTTTTGAAGACCAAAATTTGTTATTTTTTTGTAGGTTGCTCTGAATAAAGTTTTCTGACTGTCGCCGCCTTGAATAATTGTATTATTTGCTCCTTCGGCAACAAGATTTAGTAATCCACCGGCCATTGTATATTATATAATACAACTGTGGATTTAAATTTGTTTGTGTGCTATTAATTATAAGGGAACTACGTTCCCTTATGAACCCTCAAGGAGAACTACGTTCCCCTTTAACCCCTCCTTTAAAATAAACATACGGTCAAGCCCTTCTGGTACTTGAATCCGTAGGCTCACATCTTTGACGCTTCCCTTAAAAAACATATTTGAATTGCCTTATTATAAGGGAGGGTTCATAGGGGGTAAGCGAAGCGAAATCCGTAGGTTCTCTTATTTTTTTTTCGGTCTATCTAATATAGAATGCATCTGGTCAAAAAAATTTTAATTTTAGTAATTGTAGTTGTCGCATTTCTCATAATTCACAATTTAATAAAGTCGCGACAAACGATTAAGATAAATTATGCCAAAGAAAAACAAGAATTGAAAGAAGGATTTGAATCTCCAGGAATCACAATCAGTTCTCCTCCCGAAAAACATCTTTCTCTACCAATTCGCGAGTTTATTGTGAAATCATCATACAACAGTGCGATTAATGAATCTAATATTGCCGACAAGACGCAAATTCAAAACGTATTGGCAAGAGGATGCCGTCTTATAGATTTTGAAATTTATACGCGAAACGACATTGAGTATGTATCATATTCTGAAGACAAACAATACCAAAGTATGGACACTGAAAATGAGAGCGAGAATCGGTTATCATTGGTAAATGCATTTACAACAACAATTGGATATGGATTCACTGAACCGGCTCCTTCGCCAAATGACCCATTGTTTGTATTGTTGCGAATCAAAAACAATAGCACCGAGACATATTCGCGCATTGCAAAACACATTGACTCCGTATTTAAAAACAAATTATACAAAGGCGAGGTAAATGGAGAAACGATGTTGAAAAACATAATGGGGAAAGTGGTTATTATATTGGATGTAACAACTTCACCAAATTATAGACAATTAATCAAATGCCCATCCAGCCCCTGCTTCAAATTATCCGATTATGTGAATATGGAAGCTGGTGACATCAGTTTTCCAAAATACACATATGCGGATTTAGACACACTTCCACAAAGTTCCATTATGACAAATCAGAATGGAACCAAGACCGACAATAAACGATTTATGATAATCACGCCTACGCAAATTGAGCAACTTAGTCCGCCAAACCCGGTAGAAATAATGTCAAAGTTGCACCCCCAGTTCTTGCTATTTAAATTTTACAAAAATAGCGATGAACTAACCGCGTACGAAAATATATTTAACAGTGGCCAAGCATCGTTTGTTCCAGCGTCTGTGCTTATTTTGAAAGAAAGAGAGGGGAATTCCGCAAAGAGAACCTAGGTTCCCTTTTGATCCCTCCTCAAAGAGAACCTATGTATTCAGCAAAGCTATAAACTGTCAGGTTTCACCCTTTATGCCTTTTGACCCCTCCTCAAAAGGCATAATCTTGTTTAACCTTGGTTCCCTTAAAAGGCATAATCTTGTTTAACCTTGGTTCCATTAAAATGCATAATCTTGTTTAACCTTGGTTCCATTAAAAGGGAAGGTTCAAAAGGAAACCGTAGGTTTCCTTTATTTTTATATATGCGTTTTATATAATGAGCAAATACGACAACCCATTATGTAACAACAAAATGAGTTTTGAAGAATGCGAGTTGGCAATTTTACGACAAGCCGTGGACGAAAGTGAAACCATACGTGCAAAAAAAACGGTCATGAACGACGATGTGCAAAAAATTATCAAAATTTTAGAAACATTTTTGGAAAGAAAACCGCTCATTTGTTATGGAGGCACCGCCATCAACAATATTTTGCCAAAACAAGACCAGTTTTACAACAGAGAAATTGAAATTCCCGACTACGATTTCTATTCCAAAAATGCTTTGAATGATGCAATTGAATTGGCAAACATTTATGCCGACGCGGGATACAAAGAGGTTGAGGCGAAATCCGGCGTCCACCACGGAACGTACAAGGTTTTTGTGAATTTTATTGCCGTGGCCGATATCACGCATTTGCACGAGGATATATTTGACGCTTTGTACAAGGATGCAATCAAGGTTGCGGGAATCAAGTATGCCCCCGCCAATTTTCTGCGTATGAATATGTATTTAGAATTGTCCAGACCGATGGGCGATGTGACTCGTTGGGAAAAAGTGTTCAAACGGTTGTCACTGTTGAACAAGCACTATCCCGTGAATCCAACCACAAATTGCAACCAGGTAGAGTTTCAGAAAAAAATGGAGGAGGAAACCATTCAGTCTATAATTAGCAAAGACAATGCAAGTGGAAAAGGTTTATCAACTTTGTCGTCTAAAGAAATAGAAGAAGACATCCACATCATTATTCGCGACAGTTTAATGTCACTGGGTGCAATTTTTATTGGAGGGTATGCGTGCTCTCTCTATTCCAAGTATATGCCTGAAAACGAGAAGCGCAAAGTAGAGAAAACCGCGGACTTTGATGTAATTGTTGAGGACATTGATAAGTGTGCCATTATTGTAAAAGAACAACTTGAAACCAAAATCAAGGATAAAATTGTCTTGGTAGAACACGCGGAAATCAATGAAATTATTCCGCGAAATATTGAAATCAAGATTGGCGAAGATTCGGTTGCGTTCATTTACGAGCCAATTGCGTGCCACAGCTACAACAAAATCAAGGTTGATGCGAAGGAAATCAATGTTGCAACCATTGATACGTTGTTGTCGTTTTATTTGGCGTTTCTCTATTCAAAGAAAGAGTATTATAAAAATAAAGACAAGATATTGTGTATGGCGATGTTTCTATTTGACGTCCAACAGAGAAACCGACTTAGTCAAGAAGGGTTGTTGAAACGTTTCTCTATTGAATGTTATGGAAAACAAAAAATGTTGGAAGACATTCGCACACAAAAAGCGGAAAAATTCAAGGAATTAATGGGGAAAAAAGGCACACCAGAATATGATGAGTGGTTTTTGAAATACAATCCAAATAGTGAACGTAAAAAAACAAAAACGCGTGTTTTGGAAAAGGTAAAACCGGAAATTATGTTATCGCCAGATGCAATACGAGAGAAAAAAACAAAACAGAAAAAAACAGTGAATAAACATTTTAAAAAATTCAAGAAACGAAGATCGTTCAAGAAACGAAAAACGTTTGAGAAATTTATCTTTTAAATGAGAGAACCATTTTTTCCCTCTACACAATTCATTGTATATTTTTCGCAAATATATAATGATATATTTTCAAGGTTATTTCTTATTTTTTTTATTTTTTTTTTTATTTATGGGGGATTTTGATTCGTCATCCTCTTTATCTTCATCTTCCTTACCTAAATCTTCAAATGCAATTCCCCAATTGTTATCGGTTAAAGGACTTGCTCCAGATGGGTCTTTTGGTTCAGTCAAGTCTTTTGACCCACTCGGATCATAATGCACCGGATGCGTAAGAATTAGTGGATTTGTGGTCCACTGAGAAACCGCCTCGTCTCCGTTTGCCTCGTCTCCGTTTGTCTCGTCTTCATCTATGGGCAACTGGGTTTCGTGAAACTTGATGTCTTCATCAATATCGTGTTGCAACGCCTTTATTTTTTCCAACAATTTATTGAAATATTTATGCTGGGTGCTTTGAAAGAAATCGCAGTAATTGATGTAGAGTTCAATCTGGTCTCTCAGAATATTGTTGTCATACTCCAGCGTGTTTATGAAATTGGCGATTCGGATTCCGCTTTTGGACTTGACCTTGTATTTGCTAACAGTATTTTCACTCTCTCTCAATTTGCAAATCAAACACATTATCAATTCCACTGAATTGTCGTGCACCAAATTAATATCTTCCATTTTGTACTCACAATAAGGATCCAAATCATTATACACGGGGTGCACAGTCGCGGTCGGAATATCAATCTTGTAGTCTTCAAACATCTTTTGCAGTAAACCATACAAGCTCGTGTAGTCGCAAAACGTGCGATTGGTGAGAAGGAGAAAGTTTCTCTGCAAATTGTCGGAGTCAAAAATCATCGCCTTGTACTGAAAATGAAACGACTCCAGACAAATAAGAAAAATCTTTTTGGAATCGTTGGTCTTGATTAAGTCGGCGTGGATTTCTTTCAACTGTCCGAGTTTTTTCTTGATGGCTGTTTTTATCTCTGCGATTTTGTCAACAATGTTTTTCACATTTTCAAAATCGTTTTTCAATTGAAACATCTGGTCTTCCATCTTATTGTAATATAATTATATTTTTATCCAATTTGGTGGAAACATTGCGTCCGTGTTTTCGCAAATGAGGGGTCCGAACCAGGTCGTAGGGTAGCACACAATTTTGTCCGAATTCGGATTCAGGTAGGCACCCCACCAACTGAAACTGCTATTTGCAATGATGTTGTGTTTGCAGCAACTCATTGCAAGCATCTCTTCCCAATCGGTATTTTCTAAATGTCGCTCAAAAACAAAATTGTTGCTAAATTCGTTTTTTAATATGGATACGTCTTTCTCTACACTTTCAAGGTCTTCTTCTTCGCAAAAATAGTAGACTGTAGTCGTTCCTTCGCCTGTCGTTCCTTCGCCTGTCGTTCCTTCGTCTGTCGTTCCTTCGCCTAAAACCATTATATAATTAAGCGCATTTGCATAATAATCCATCTTCATAATGGGGTGGCAATCTTCCAAACCCTTGTAATCGCCCCTCCGAAAATGAAGAGAAATGCTATTTTTATGGATTTTTTCAATCATTCGTTGTTTCTCTACATCTATCATTTTCAAAATGGTTTTAGAATGGTCCTCAAAGAAAAGATAACTTTGAAAATATCCATTGAGCATGATATTTTCGTTCGGCAAAGGTTCTCTTAAATTAACGAATCCGTGACCTCCTTGGTCAACCAACGTTGCATCCGGAATATTGGTCGCGGTGTGGTCAATAATTGAGGACAAAAAAGTGTTCCAATAGGTATTGCGCTTGCCTAGATTCGGCGTATATTCAAAGAGGAATTCAATGTTATGCCGAAGAGAATAGGCAATGGTTGCAAAAACCTGGAACAATTGGTTGCCAAGTCCGCCGTATAATTTGCAAGTGACAAACTGCGACATTATATGATTTTGATAATTTTATTTTTACATTGTTTAGTCAGAATTGACTTTATTTTTTCTCTCATATATTATAATTAATGGCTGAAAAACCAAAAAATGCTGAAAACCCGAAACCGGAAGAATCAACTGCAGACGAATCCGAAAAAAAAGAGCCCGAAATCAAAGTTGAGTGGTCTCCCGAGAACGAGAAAATCTTAGTGGAATGGTGCGACATTGCGAAATGCTATAAATGGTTGCACACGCGGTCGCACCAGAATTATTCTAAGAAACACGCTTGGTTCACGATTCCCGCAATCATTATGTCTACCATTTCAGGAACCGCGTCTTTTGCCCAAGGCAGTTTGCCGGTATCAATGCAACCTTATGCGCCGATGGTGATCGGTTCCGTGAATATTTTCATCGGTATCTTGACCACCATTCAACAGTATTTGAAAATATCCGAATACAACGAATCGCACCGCGTCTCTGCGATTGCGTGGGACAAATTCGCAAGAAACATTCGCATTGAATTGGCGAAACACCCCGACGAGCGTTCATCGGACGCGGGCCATTTCTTGAAAACCAACCGCGACGAGTTTGACCGATTGATGGAGACGAGTCCTTCCATCCCGATTCCGATTGTGGATGAATTTATTGTAACCTTTTCTGGCGAAGAAGTGCAAAAATGGTACGATTGCTGCTCCAAGAAGAAACAGGAACAAAATACCAAGAAAGAGTTGGAGTTCAAGAAGAAAGCGGAAATGTTTGAGAAACTGAAGAAACCGGATGTTTGCAATATCATTGGAACAGCCGATGACGATCGCCATCCCTGGTACAAGGACCCGAACGCGACAAGGAAGAAGGACGACGTTTTTTATTCGGTCGTTTCGCAAAAAATAACCCAGATGCAAGAAGATATGTTGAAGAAACAAGAGGAAATCAAAAACGAATATGAAGAAAAGATTCAGTTAGATAAAGAGACGAGAGAACGCGAGGAACAGGAGAAAAAACGCAAACTAGAAATCCAGCAAAAGTTTATGAATGGCACGGTGGCGATTGCCAATAAAATGAAGGAGCAAACCCGGCAAATTGAAGAGTATGTGCGCTTGTTTTCGTCAAATCACGGCCGCAGACCATTGAATGAGGAGATACACGTTGCATTTAAAACTAAAATGGACGACGATTTTTTGACAAAATATTTGGCAAAATACGGTTCTGACTCCATCAATTTAGAAATTGACGAAGATGATGACAGTATGGTATAAAAAATTTGCAAAATTGAAAAAAACCCATATTATATTCGTAAATTACAAATATAATAAACTATTTACTTGAACAAAATGGAAAACACACAAGACAGTTGGATAGACGTTGAGGGAACTTTGAAAAATTTGAATAATTACGGATTCACAATTTTGGATTGCATCGGTGAGGAGTTGGACAACTCAATCAGCGCAGGCGCGACCTTAATTGGATTTACAGTAAATACATTAACTAACGAAGTAATCTTCACTGACAATGGAAAGGGAATGACAGAAGACGGATTGGTTGCAGCCAACGTTTTCAATAAAAGGACAGTTTCAACAAATTCAAAGCACGGACGATTTGGCGCAGGGGCGAAGTTTTACAACTCAAAGATTTCGGAAGGAAAGGGCGTCGTTTTGCAAGTATCAAAGACCTTTGATAGTCCAAGAATTAATCAAATTGCTTTTGACTACGATAAATTTATCCAGAAGAACAACATTACCTTATTTGCACACCAGGCAACCTCGGATACAGAGAAATTATGGGCTAGGTCGGCAATTGCACCGGATAAATCGGGAACTTTAAAACACATTGCAGGAACACCAGCGGTCGTGAATGAATTGCGCGAAATGATTGAATCCAAAGATATATCCAACAGTTTGGCTTATCGCATCGGGTGCAATTATTGCAAAGAAATAATTGAAAAGGAAATTCTTATTGTTATCAAATTGGTTAGTGAAAAGGGAGACCACGTTCAGCGAGTTATCCCATTAGACCCGATGTGCTGGAATCCAATTGATGCAAAACACAAGTTGGAAACGCGAATTCAAGTGTATCAAAATACGAAAACAAACACATTGGTTGGTGTATTTAATGATGGCAACAAATCATTTTATCGTGAAAAAAATGTGAAAACCAAGAGATACAACACGACCCCGTTTGAAAACAATGGGTTAGAATTCAAACCAGTTGGCGATATTACGGTTCAATCAAGTTATAGTGGAAATTGGGAAAATCTACAGAGAGCAGATGTAGAGAAATTGGGTTGTGTTGTCAATACCGGAGCTGGAATTCAGAATTTTCGGAAAAATGCAGGTGGCAAATATATTGAACGAAACCATAAAAAAATTGCAAGATTTGAGGTTTTGAAACCAACAAGTGGCGATACTTGGCGATATCAATATAGTGAAAATGTAAGGCACAACATTGTGTTTTCGGCGTCTTTAGAAATGGACGAATTATTTGGAGTGGGAGTTAACAAAAATGATATTCGTGAAGAAACAATCAACAAACAAATTTGGGAAGACACTATTGGATTTGTATGCGAAATGCTTCCGAAGAAATTGTGCAAAATGTATGAGCCGAAGCCACCTACTCCCAAACCTCCGAACCCTACTCCAACACCACCATCAAATCCTAGTCCAAATCCTACTCCAACACCACCATCAAATCCTAGTCCAAATCCTACTCCAACACCACCATCAAATCCTAGTCCACCATCAAATCCTAGTCCACCATCAAATCCTAGTCCTAATCCATCAAATCCTAGTCCACCATCAAATCCTAGTCCAACACCACCATCAAATCCTACTCCAACACCACCATCAAATCCTACTCCAACACCACCATCAAATCCTAGTCCTACTCCTACACCTCAGCCCGTTCCGGATAAGCAAATTCGGGTAAAATTATGGTCAGACGCTTGCAAAATAATTATGGACAAAATAGCGAGCGGCGATTTTGATAAATCAATGGAAGAATGCAATAAATTTATGAAATTCGCAAAAGATTTATAAAACAACAAATCCCAAAAATTACTTGTTGTTCCTCACAATAAACAAAAACAAAACCGCGAGTGCAATAAACCAGACATTGCAGCAGTACATAACAAAAATAGTCTGAGACGATTTAAGACCGAGTGTAATTGAATAGATTACGCCAGCAAACCCCAACCACAATAAAAATAAATAAAATCGGTATCCAGAACTCTCTTTCAAAAAATCTATTAAAAGAAGCTTATTGGCGATAAATTGCATTGATTTAAAAAAAACGTTTGTTTTTTCACTTAGTGTATCTGCATACGCCTTCTCTCCACGTTCTTGTGTTTCTTCTCCGCCTGTATTTGTTTGTTCTTCGTTACTCATAATAAATTATAAAATATAAATATGTTATAATTTTTACTCAAATCTTTGTGAACTGAGAAGGATTTTTCATTGCAAAAAACTGCTGGCCTTCTTTTTTATCGGAGAGAACATCGCCTTTGAAATAAATGGAATCTGATTGTTCAAAAGAAATCGCATTTTGCCGGTAATATTCCAGGTTGCTATCGTCTAAAATACAATCATATTCTTTCGGGAACAGTGCGAACCGTTGATACGATTCCGCGTTTTGCGGGTCAATTGGCAAAAAACTAAAATAATAATGGTTGCCCATTCCGTCAATGTTTATTAAAAACTGATCATATATATTGGTTGCCGCGCTCTCTTCTTTGGTTACATTCACAATTTGGTTTTGTTCATTTTGTTTGCACAAATATCCACTAAAGGGTGAACTTAGACTTTGGTTTATGTAAAGCCACGTGTTATTAGAGAACAAATCCTTAATTGATTGATCAACCTCAGTGTTGAATACTTTTGACAAAAAAACCAGTTCGTTGGGTATGCTTTCAATGTATTCGGCATTGAGTTGTGATAATAACTCTATTTTCACGAATACAAAAACAGCACCGTTTTCGGAAACATTTGGTATGTAGCCGATATAGGATGGTTCTGAGGTACTGGATTGGTACATTGTTTTGACAAACTCAATTGTCTTTGCTTTAAACATTGTGTCTAAATCTTTTTCTTCAGTAGAATCGTCTTTGAAACCGCCTTGCATCTGGTTTTGCATCTGCGGTTGCTGAGGTATTGGTGGTTGTTGCTGAGGCATTTCTTGCAAGGGCATTTCTGTTTGTTGCTGAGGCATTTCTGTTTGTTGCTGAGGCATTTCTTGCAATGGCATTTCTGGTTGTTGCAATGGCATTTCTGGTTGTTGCAATGGCATTTCTGGTTGTTGCAAGGGCATTTCTGGTTGTTGCAAGGGCATTTCTGGTTGTTGCAAGGGCATTTCTGGTTGTTGCAAAGGCATTTCTGTTTGTTGCAAGGGCATTTCTGTTTGTTGCAAGGGCATTTCTGTTTGTTGCTGAGGCATTTCTTGGCTTGAAAATACAAAAAATGGCAACGAAACTGAATCTTTGCGCTGAACAATATATTTAACAAAATGCGTGTCTGATTCTTTATTTAACGAAAATACACAAACATAGGTTTTGATGTTGTTTTGATTTTCTTGCGATGTGATTTTATCATATAAATAATCAGTATTTGGATAATTTTCATTTTCAAGTTGCGGTTCAAATTCTTGCTGAGGCATACTGGGTTGTTGAACTATTTCTTGCTGCTGAACCAATCCCGGTTGAGGTATTTCTGGCGGTTGAGGTATTTCTGGTTGCTGAGGCATACTGGGTTGTTGAACTATTTCTTGCTGCTGAACCATTTCGGGCTGCTGAACCATTTCGGGCTGCTGAACCATTTCAGGTTGTTGAACCAATCCTGGTTGAACCATTTCTTGAACCAATCCTGGTTGAGGCATACCGGGTTGTCCTCCATTTTGCAAAATCATTTTTATTAGTTTATTATTTTTGTTTGAAAACATATATATACTATTTGAATAAATTTAGTAAGAATATATATACGAAGAATGAGTTTATTTGATAGTGCTAAAAGTAAAATTAACAGTGTTGTAAATTCGGTAAAAACAGTTGCAAACGCAACATTCACTTCAAGTACTGTTACCTATGGTTTTATTGGAATATCTACTGCAATTTTAAGTTATTATACATTTTTTGAAAAAGACATTGAAGTTCCTGTAATAGAAGAACTGACTAAACAAAACGTGGTTGAACCGCCCGCAGTAACAGAACCAGTGCCCGAAAATATTCCCATTATTCAACCTCAAAGTGGAGGAAAAAAACATAAAAAAACCCGAAAACATAAATAATTTTTTTATTTTTTTCATTTCTTTTTTGTTTCTTTTTCATTTCTTTTTTTTAATTTTAATCACGTTTTTTATGTTCAATTTCACGGTTCACCAGTTTGCGGATAAACCAACCTCCAATGACCATCCACATGGTGGTTATCATGGTTCCACCATTGTATATAACCCAGCGAATCGCCATACAATGAGGCGCCGGTGCGACAAACGGCGAGACTGCGAGCCCCATTAAAGTTGCGGGTGTGCAGAAGTAAACATACAGATGGGGCGCAATAAAATGCAATACGATCCATAATCCAAAAATCCCAACCGGGGATGTCAAATAGTTTAATACCTCAGTTAATGTCATTATTATATTTTCTATTTTTATGCATATTAGTTGTATACATAAAAAGATTTCAATTTTACAAAATATTATTAAGTGCCTCCTTTTGTTCAATGGTTAAGGATTCTGGAAACTTAACGTCAAACTCCAAAAACAAATTTCCAACAACTCCTTCTCTCACCATTCCCAGATTTTTGAAACACTGTTTTGCACCGGTGAATACAACAACGTTCACATTTAATCCGAGTTGATTTCCATTTAAATGGTCAATTTTGAGTTTAAATCCACACAACGCTTCTTTCAATGTAATTATTTTTTTGTAGTGCAAATCGTTTTTGTTCCGGTTAAATTCAGTGTCATTGGATATGTGAATGTTCAATTGAACATCGCCCTTGACAGATTTTCCGTTCATATTGATAACGTTTCCACTACCCTGCAAAACAATGGATTCATCTGCATCAATGCCTTGGGGAATATTAATGTGTAATGTTTCGTTTTCATTAATTCGCAAATCGCCTTCCTGAATCCATCTTTCAACTTCAACCTTAACTGGAATTCCAGTGTATGCCTGTTTTAAAGTGATATTGACATCTTTTACAATGGGCTGGGGTTTTTGGATATGTCTTTGGAAAAACATTCCTCCAGGCATCCCGTTGATTTCTATGTTTGCACCACCTTGTCCACCAAACAACATTTCAAAAATATTCACACCGGGTCCTTGTGCAAAATGAACATTATGACCAAAAGGTCCGCCTTGACTTTGGGCAAAATGGGCAAAAGGATGACCTTGACCGCCAAAAGGTCCGCCTTGACCACCAAAAGGGTTACCAAAAGGTCCGCCTTGACCATTCATTTCCATATCATACATTTGTCTTTGTTGTTCATCACTCAAAACCTCGTTTGCGGAATTGATTTCTTGCATCTTACGATTGGCTTCATCTTGTTCCTCCGCGGATTTAGATTTCACCTTGTCCGGATGAAACTTCATAGAGAGTGCGCGAAATGCTTGTTTGATTTCTTTTTCGGTGGCGTCCTTGGAAACGCCCAATGTTTCGTAATGGTTCGGCATTATTATATAACTATTTTGCAAAAACATTTATATACGTTTTTTTACAAAATATTAAAAAATCCATATAAAACGTTATTCGCTAATAATTTAATGGATCCCGATACTTTCATATTAAAATACAAACCTTATTTTATCCGCGATTTTTACTTGGAGCCTTCTCACATAAAAGTATTGAATGTATTGGAAGAATTGGACGACCTAAATCTGCTGATTGTTGGAAACGCGTGTTCCGGAAAAACATCTTTGATTTACGCAATCATCCGCGAATATTACAAGATGAACGAAAAATCCGTTTTCCCCGAACACAATATTATGTTCATCAACAATTTAAAAGAGCAGGGCATCCAGTTCTTCCGCACCGAAATGAAAACGTTTTGCCAATCAAAATCAAACATTCCAGGAAAGAAAAAAATCATCGTAGTGGACGACATTGACATAATAAACGAACAGAGCCAGCAGGTTTTCCGCAATTACATTGATAAGTATTCCAAAAACATTCATTTCATCTCGGTCTGCACCAACATTCAGAAGGTGAACGAGAGTCTGCAATCCCGCTTGCATATATTGAAAATAAACCAAGTAGACCGCCAAAATCTGGAAACCACAATGAACAAAATTGTGGAAAAGGAGCAACTCACTATTGACGCGGACGCAAAGGAGTTTTTGTTAAATGTGAGCGACAATTCCATCCGGGTTCTCATAAACCATTTAGAAAAAATATACATACTGGGCAAACCAGTAAATATGGAACTGGTGCACAAACTGTGTTCCAATATATCGTATACACAGTTTGACAGTTATATTGCAAAGTTGAAAGACCGTGATTTAAATGGCGCGATTGCCATATTATACGAAATCCACGACTATGGATACTCAGTAATAGACATATTGGATTACTTTTTCACATATGTCAAGTTCACCAAGAATCTGGAAGAAGTAGAGAAATACCGAATGTTGCCCTTTCTCTGCAAGTATATAACCATTTTCCACAAGGTTCACGAAGACGTGATTGAACTTGCATTTTTCACCAACAATTTGATGAACGAAGTTCTGTTTGTCGGAAACTGCTCCAAATAAAATACTGCAAATATAATAAATGGCTTCATCACACAATCTTGATTTAAACACTTATTCTTTAGAAGAAATCTTCGGTCTTTTTGATTTGACCTACAACTTGACGGAAGATTCTATGCGCGCAGCCAAAAAGAAGGTTCTCATGATACATCCGGACAAATCGCGGCTTCCTGCTAACTATTTCCTTTTTTACAAACAAGCGTATGAAATCGTCTTGAACATATACAAGCAAAAATCCAAGTTCAATGGTGATTCAAAAGCAGGACCGCAACAATATACCCCGGACGTAGAACAGCACGCATCCATTGGCAACAATGTTTCACCAACGGACGCCAACATTTCAAAAAAGTTTTCAAACAGCAAATTCAATGAATTGTACGACCAAAATATGGTGAGAAAAACGGACACTTCCCGTTTTGACTGGTTCAAACGCGACGAACCGGAGATAGACGATTTTAGTAAAAGGCAGGTGAATCCCAAAAACATGGGGTCCGAACTGGAAGCAATTAAGCAGAAACAGGCGGCTCTCCAAGTGTATAAAGGGGTCCAAGAAATGCAAAGTGGTGGTGGAACCAGTTATTTTGACGACGATGGAGAATCCAATGAATATGTGGCCTGCGATGTTTTTAGTAAATTGAAATTTGACGATTTGCGCAAAGTGCATAAAGACCAGACCGTGTTTGCGGTTTCGGAGGCGGATTTCAACAAAAGACCTCAATACAAAACGGTGGACCAGTTCGTAAGAGAACGCGACGCAGGTGGGAGTGCGCCTTTGTCAAAAGCCGAGGCATCCAGTTTGTTGGAAAGACAACAGAGAGAAAAAGAACAAATGATTATGAACAAACAACACCGCGACTACCTTTTGCAAAAAGAATACGAGGAAAAACAGAAATCGGTTCGGTCGGCCTTTCTCCAACTAAGGTAGGGGAACCTACGGTTCCGCTTCGCTTAACCCCCTACGACCCCCTCCCTTTTTTTTTATTTTTAATAGAAGGTTTAAAAAGAACCAAGGTATTCAGCGAAGCTTACGTCTTAATAACCTCTTTTCAATCTTTTTGTTCAATGCATAAGAGTAAGGGAAGGTTCAAAAGGAAACCGTAGGTTTCCTTTAAAAATATCTGCGATTATTATAATATCAAATAATGTTTGACAAAAAATACGCTTACCATTATTTATTTGCAATTGGCATTGTCGGGGTTGCCAGTTATTTCGGCGACAAAATCAAACAGGGATTAACCAGCAACGATGCAGAGAACGAGCTTATTCGCAAATATTTGTTGAACGAATCGCCTCTTTATGGAATGAACCGACCTAAGCTTTGGATTCACAGCACTTACGAAAAAAACGCCCGTCAGTGGAAGGATTTTTACAGCAGGAATTCCACCGATTTGAACCAGCCATATATTCATCTCACCATCAAATCAATCATCAACCATTGTGGAGCGGATTTCAACATTTGCTTGATTGACGACGAAACATTTAGCAAACTCATTCCCACGTGGGAAATCAATATGGCCACGCTTTCGGAGCCGCATAAATCTATGTATCGCGAATACGGGATGTTGCAACTTCTCTACTTGTATGGAGGAATCATTGTACCAAATTCGTTCATTTGTATGAAGAACTTGACGCCTCTTTTGGCCGAGCAACCTTTTGCAGCCGAGATGGTGAACCGTGGTTGCAACGTTGCGTCCAAGAAGGAAAATCAGAATTTTATGCCGTCTACCAAATTTATAGGGGCAAAGAAGGGCTGTCCCGTTTTAAAAAAAATGCTGGCCGAAAATGGGCTAGATGTGAATCGCCATTTTACCACGGAACCCAAATTTTTGGGTAACACGCAACAATGGTTGTACAATGAGGTGAATACGGGGTCAATGCAATTGATCAATGGCAAACAGATTGGCACAAAGACAGCAAAAGGAAAACAGATTTTATTGGAGGACTTGATGAGCGAGAATTTCCTGGATTTGGACAAGGAAACGTATGGAATTTACGTGCCGGCAGAAGAAGTGTTGGCCAGACCCAAATACCAGTGGTTGGCCTACTTGTCATCCGACGAAGTGCTGAAAACCAACCCAATTATTGTCAAGTATTTGAAATCGTCGGCAGTTGATATAACGAATGAATATTTTTCAAATGCAAATGTGCAGAAAAGTGTTTCTACGATATAAAGGGAACCGTAGGTTCCCTTTTGAACCCTCCCTTTACAATTCTCCCTTTGCAATTCTCCCTTTACAATCCATAAGAAAACTTATTATTTAATATGCCAATTTTAGTATGGGATTTAAAGGGAACGACGAGTTCCCTTTATTTTTATATAAAACAATTATATAGAGCAATATACAACAATGCTCTGCCAAATATTTAAAAGTGAAATACCCAATAATATATTATTTGACCTTTTGGAACAAATTTGTTTGAAAACGGAAAAATATTATTTTATTGATTTGAATGCATACAAGAAGTTGTTATTTATGGAATTGAAACAACCATTTATTGATGAATTGACTGAATTTTATTTTTTATCAAAGCGATTTTATTTAGAGAGAGAATTTACATACAGTTCTTTCACAAATATTGTTCGTCAAATTTGCAAGCATAAAAATATAAAAATTGATTCTGAAATCAAATATTGCCACTCCAAATATTACATAAATTTTTTTATCCACCACACAATATAATATGTATGCAATGTATATATTATATAATGAGCATTGAAGAAACAAATGCTGGAAAGGAATATATTGAAGAGAAAGGGGAAATACTTCGTAAAGAAAAAAAAAAAGAAAAGGAAACAGAAGGAAAAGAAGGAAAATTGATAGACCGAATTAATAAAGTAATTGAAAAAATTTCCGAAATTGAAACAAAACCTAGGTTGGAAAAATTTCACATAAAATACATTCAACCAATTTTAGAAATAGACAATGAAAAATTGAATGAAAAAATGCAACAACATATTCAGCTCTTAACCAGTGCGTACGATTCTCATATGAAAAAGATTGACTTGGATAAAGAAAAAGAAGTAGCTTTATTGTCACCGAAAACACCCCCTGTGTCACCAAAAACACCCCCACAAGAAGAATATATGCGCGTTTTCGGAAAAGAAGAATATCAAATCCCTTCATCTGAAAAAATAAAATCTGCAAAAAAACAAAAAAACAAAAATGCCTATGCAATTGTTCATTTTGGGAGCAATCCAGTTTATTTAGAATTGGAACTTTATTTTTTCATAATGTTGCGAAAATATACGAAGAATGATATTCTCTATTTATACTCAGTCAATGACACCCCATCATCTTTTGTTGATGCAGTTCGTCCTTTTGTGACGGATGTGGTTCCATATGATGACAAGGGAATCACATATGACGTCAATTTTGAAAGCGGGTATTCCAACTTCAACACACTAAGAACTTGCAATTTTATTTTTGCATACACTTTAGAAACATACGAAAAAGTGTGCATCATTGAGTCGGATATGGTGATTATGGGCAGTATAGATTCTGTCTTTAATTTGAATGCGCCTGCAGTATTAACATATTATATTGGTGAAAAACAGTTGAAATCCAACGACGCAATAACAAATGACCCAAAAGACGTTATTGCAAAATGCAAAGAAATGGGAAGAACAAACGGCGGTGTGATGTTGATTGAACCAAGCATTCATACATTTGAAAATTACAAAGATAAAATCCAAGATGTTGTCAAACATACTTGCAAATATCCGAATGAAACCTTGTTTGAATATGTGAACAGTTCGTATTTCAATATGCCGATCCAGTATAATTTGTCACATTTCTTGGCAAAACCGAATATTATTAAAAAATATGGATTGTCCAAAGATGAGATTCTTGTTTTTCATTTCAACGAAACTAAATTCAAACACATTGATATTATCAAAAACCCAACCGACGAATCTGGAATAAATTGGCTGGAAAATCAAGACCCAAAATATGCGATTAAGAGAAATGCAGTTATGCATTACAAAGATACTGTTTATGACAAACATCCGGAAATTAAAGATATCATTTCAAAATTGTCGGATAACCCCAAAAAAACGTGGGATCCAATTGAAGTTGGGCGCAAATACAAGTTAAAATGTTCTATGGTGATGGACCCGGATAAATGGGAAGAGATGAGCAGGAAAGCACGAAATCTTGGAAAGAAACAAACTACGGAAAAGAATCAAAATACGGAAAAGAATCAAAAATGGATAGACCGAATTGATTCATTGATTGAGCGAATTTCTACAATTGATTCTGAAAAAAACTTGGAAAAATTTAATACTGGCTATATAAAACCAATTCATGATAAAAAATCCAGCATGGATAAAAAAATTCAAGAACACATTGACCTTTTAATAAATGCGTATCATTCAAAAATGGAAACTTTTGAAAAAATAACTAATAAGCAGTTATCCGAATCACCGAAGAAATCCGAATCACCGAAGAAATCCGAATCAGAGCTAGTAGAACCCAAATCACCTCCACAAGAAGATTTTTTGCGCGCGTTTGGAAAAGACGAATTTATTGCAGTTTATGGTCAAGAAGAATATGATCAAAAATACAAGAAAACCGAATCATCGCATAAAACCGAATCATCGCATAAAACCGAATCATCGCATAAAGAAGAAATTCAACCACCCTCATCAAAAACATCTTCATCCGCAAAGTCTTTAAAAAAATCTTCGTCGGCAAAATCGTCAGCAAAATCTTTAAAAAAGTCTTCGTCGGCAAAATCGTCAGCAAAATCTTTAAAAAAGTCTTCATCAACAAAGTCTTATAAAAAGGACAATGCAAAAGTGAAAAAAACACAAAAAATAAAAGAGTGCAAACCCGACGAAGAAATTAATCCAAAAACGAATCGTTGTAGAAAGAAATGCCCAGAAGGAAAGGTGAGAAACGAAAAGGGCAACTGTGTTAACCCCAAATAAATAGGTCGTTCGTAAATATATCAAATAAAATGCATATTTGATATATATAATGCAATTCACATCCTCACAAAGAGTTGTTGCTCAACCCGTTGAAGAATTTAGTCGTTCCGAGTTTGAAGAATTACTCCGACAAAATCCCGGAAAAGTTGTTTTGAAATTTGGGGCCACTTGGTGCGGACCTTGCAAAGTAATTGAACCACTTGTGAATCAGTGGTTTTCCAAAATGCCCGCCACGGTTCGGTGTGCAACCATTGATGTGGATGAATCGTTTGACTTGTATGGCGCTTTAAAAACAAAACGCCAAATTAATGGCATCCCGGCCATCCTGTGTTTCAACAAGGGCAATTTGAGTTATATTCCAGATATGACAGTGGTTGGTGCAGATGTTGACCAAGTTAATTTGTTTTTCAGACAGGTAATAAAGGAACCCATTGTTCCCTTATGAACCCTCCTTTAATGAAGGGAATGTATAAGCAAAGCAAAAAAGGCGTAAATTTGTTGTCAATAGGTTTCATTTAAGGGAAGGTTCAAAAGGAAACCGTAGGTTTCCTTTAAAGGTATAAACTCTGGTTTGTCGCAACATACTTAAGTATTAATCCGTCAATTTTGGACAACTTGTGCATCAAGTCTACTTTACCAGTTGTCTCACACATACCCATCAGTTCACGCGCCAACGTGGATATTTTCAAAATAGCTTTATTAAAGTCCCCAATGGACACTCCAAACATTTCAATTTGTGCAATGACGGCCTTGCAATCCATTTCGTCTTTGCATTCGCACCAATCATAGATAAAATCCACCATCTCATAGCAAAATCCGTCTAATCCAGAATCCTTCACGCAAATTCCATGCGACACTTCCGTATTCCATAATTCTGTCCGCGCATATTCAAACGATTTGATTTTATCGTTCATAAAAGGGTTGTCACAATAATTTGAAAACCCGGGGTAAATCCGGCATTCCTCGTTCACGCGCACATCTGTGAAAAGACTCAAAAAGGCAACCAAATCGTTGGACCCGAATTCATCAAAATTGTTCCATTTATGTAGGAGATGGGTAATTAAAATCGGGTTAATTTCGGAAACCACGCCGGCAATCAGAACGTATTCGTCTTCGCTTACTTTTTGAATAACATCCACTTCTACCAATACTCGCAAGAGTCGCTCAACTTTGTCTACGATATAACGCTGGTTTGCACGCAATCTTGAATTCGTTTCATCCAACGCTTTTTTTAACCTCAGATAATCAATGTAGAAAACGTAGTCTTTCTCCAAATTCGGGTTCTCAGCGGATATTTTGCGAATACTAATGTCAATCTCCTTTCTCTTCTTGTTTGCCGAGAATTCCATCTTTGACAACAATTCCGAATAGGTCTTGAGTGTTTCTTTTGCCGTTTTCAAATTATCCAATCCTTGTTCTTTCTGCAAAATCTTCTTTTCCGTTTCTTCCACTTCTCTCAACAATCCCGCAACCACACTATTCATTTCGGTTTGTAACATGGATTTCATAATGAAATTCTCAATGTCTTTGACCGATACTTTTTCCGCATTTTTGAAAAGATTTAAAATGACCGAATAATAAATTTGGAACTTGCTTTCTAGTTTTTGCGGAAGCCCGCACAAGACCTCCTTGTAAGTGGTCATGGAGGGGAGTTCAAAAAGGTTTGAACAATGGACCACGTGACCCACTGTGTCAATGCCTCGGCGACCTGCGCGACCAGCCATCTGTGTATATTCGTGGGGTAAAAGGTATCTGGGCGAATCTCCGCCGTCATATTTCTTCAAATTGATGAAGACCGCGGTCTTAATAGGGCAATCTAGACCAATGGCAAAACTTTCGGTTGCAAAAAGAACCTTGATGTATTTCTTGGAAATCATGAATTCTACAATTTCTCTCAACACGGGCACCATCCCCGAATGATGTATTCCGATTCCCTTCTCCAAAAGTCTCACCAAATTCTGGTATTCAGGCAATCCGTGGTATTCTCTCCAGTTAGGCAGACGTTTCAGAATGGATTCACACTGTAAGGAAACCAAATGCGGATTATGAGAGTCATCATTAATTAAAGGCACAGTGATTTCTTCGGCACACTGCTCCACCGCTTTTCTGGAAAAAACGAAACAAATCGCAGGCAACATATCTTGGTCTCTCAGATGAGCAAACAAATTGTTCAAAACGTTTTTGCGTTTGAGAAACACGTCGTTTCCCGACAATGCATCAAGAACATTTTTGGCTTCTTTGTACGTGGTTTCATTGAAAACCCCGTCGGCGGACCGAATGGGCAAACATTTGTCCACGGATTTGCGAAATCGGGCTTCCGTCTCTTTGTCTTTCATCTTCTTGTAAAATCCCTCAGTTCCATTCAAATACAAATAATGGGTCAATGGCACGACGCGTTTGTCCGTTGAACAAATCACGACCTGTTTACTAACAACCGTGTTGCTTCTTTCTTCAATCCACCGCGCCGACTTGACCGGGTCATCCAACGTCGCCGACAACATCACCATCTGCACGTGTTGCGGGAGCATCAAGATGGATTGTTCCCAGACGTGGCCACGGTGTTCGTCATTGATGTAATGGAACTCGTCAAAAACCACGCACCCCAATTCGTTCTCTATGTCCATTGAAAAGGATAAAGACGATTCGGGTTGGTTTTTAGATTGGGTGAACAATTGGTTCATTAGAATCTCGGTTGTCATTATGAGAACCTGTGCAGTTGGGTTTGTTTTGATATCGCCGGTTAATAAACCAAAAGTTATGTCCGGATACTTTTGCGTAAAATCAAATGTTTTTTGGTTGGAAAGTGCTTTGATGGGCGAACAATAGATAACACGTTTACCCAAACCCGTAAAATGCCGGATTGCAAATTCCGCGGGCAAGGTCTTACCGGAACCGGTCGCCGCTGTAACCAATACGTGATTCCCATCCACAATGCCTTGGATCGCGTGTTTCTGAAAAGGACTGAGCTCATAATTAAATAATTTAAAATACTCTTCGTATTTTGAATCATTTGTATAATTGTTGTTGTCTGTTGTTAATACCATTTTTAAAATTATGTGTTTTCTATATATTCTAGGAACAATATTTTTATATTGTTTGCAAAGTATACTTTGCGTCGTATACTTTGCGTCGTATACTTTGCGTCGTATACTTTGCGTCGTATACTTTTCAAAAGAGAATAAAGATTTTCCAACTATTTTGTTTAATAAAAATGGAAAAAGTGATGTACGAAGTGGAAGACCACGAAGAGAATGTGCAAAAAATGGACAAACGATCATTCAAGGACTATATCAATGATTTTATGGAGGAAGACGATGCAAAAAGTATCCGCAAAACATACTGGTATAACCAGAAAAAAATCCGAATGACGCTTTTTACTTTGGACCATGATTTTACGCCGGATGAATATATTGACCATTATCGGCATCTTTCATCGGATCATTATCGGTCTCACTCATCCGACCTTTATGGGAAAGATTTTTTGAGCGATTTTGATATATTTATTATTAGGAAATTCAATAAATAATTTTATTTATATTGATAATGTATAAATAAATGGACAAGAATAAGAGAAAAATAGAATTTTTGGGCGAAGAAACCTCATCTCAGAATACTACGCGAAGAACAAGAGCAAAAACTTCGGTACCAAAAGGTTCATCAGGAACCAAAAAAGCTTCACCAAGAGCTTCACCAAGAGCTTCACCAAGAGCTTCACCAAGAGCTTCAGCAAGTGCTTTGACAAGAGCTTCAGCAAGAGTTTCACCAGGAACCAAAAAAGCTTCAGCAAGAGCTTTGGTACCAAAAGGTTTTACAACTGATTTATTAGCTGCTCCAACCGGTTTATTAAGTGCTTCAGTACATACTGGTTTTACAAACACTGGTTTATTCGCTGCTGCTCCACCAACTAAAGCCCTGCCACCTACTAAAGCCCTGCCACCTACTGCTTCTGTACAATCACCAGTTGAATCATTTATTCTGCATCAGGGGGGTGAATCATTTCGTTTGTTAGTAAGTGTACCAGTCAATAATCCGGTATTATGGCCAACTCCCAATATATGTTACTTTAGAACTACTGGAACAAGCAACCCGGGAACTGAAAAATTTACAGGGTCTTGGTTTCCGATTGTCGGAATAAAGGACAGTTCAACAATGCCCGATTATTTAAAGGAAAAACCAGATGGATTTTTGATAAAAATGGGATTTATTATGAACGCAAGTGATGAATATTCATACAAACATAAACACCCCAATTGGATTAGCAATTTGATAGACGATTATCCAATCATTCTTGAAGAAAGTGAAAAAAGTTTGTTTGATGAAAGTCAACAAAGTGTTATAACAATTGAGAATAAAGAAAAAGAAAAAAAATCAATAACATTCATAACAATTAAATTTTTTATTGAATTTATTGAACATAATAAATACCAACCACGAACAACTATAACTGATACTCGTTATCAGCGTATTGCACGTGAGATTCAAGAAGTTTTGAACGAAGTATTAAAATTTTTGAATTATTTTTTATACGAATGGCAAGTGATGCTAAGTTTGAGAATTGGTGGTGGGTATTGGGATTTGAATTTAACTCATAACATTGTTTTTAAAGAATATATTTCAAGAAAATTATCCAGTTTTGATTTGGTTCCTGTTCCGCACATTGATGCGACATTGAAGATAATGAGTGAAGAAAAACTTAAAGAAAAATATTTTGAAAAAGACGTTAAAAGACCACCAAATCGCGGAGTGTTAACCATTGATTTTTCAAAACGCGCTGGAACCCAACTTTCAATGGAGCAGATAGATGAAATAAAAAAAGAAGAGGAAGCAAAAATAAACCCGGGTAATAAAGATAAATCAAAATATGATGTTTTTTCCGAAATGGAAAAAAAATACATCCTTCCAATTACGAGATATATAAGTTTAGTTGAACAATCAATTGCGAGAGAAGTGCGGTTAAAGATGCTTTCTAAACGAGGTTGACCTATTTTTTAACGTGTTTCTTGTATTTGTACTGGCCATTTCCAATGGAGATTTTGTTGGCTCGCCACGCCTCGCTTGCTTCGTCAAAATCAATGTCCACGTCGTATAGCGGTTTTTTTAAATATTGGGGCATATACAATGTGTGTTCGGACTCATAGAAGACATTTTTGATAGAGTCGGGAAGAATTCGGGGTTCTAAGACCTTTGTCGGCACTAAGACCTTTGTTAAGACCTTGGTCGGCTCTAAGACTTTTGATGGCGCCTTCGCTAACGATTGTGCGATTGCTAAGTTTCTAGTTTGACTTCGTGTTTGCATTTTCAATAAATGATAAGTAATATAATTTTTATATTTATCATTTTGTTTCCCCCAATAAGTTCAATTTTGCAAGAATAGAATCTGCGCATAGAGAAAAATGTATGTCCAAGAGATTGTATTTTATGGAATACTTTTATTCTTGGTCGTCCGGTATTTCTATATCTGCATCAAATATCCCTTCTGGGCACACATGCCGGTCTATCACACCTATGATTACCACAATGTTTTTTCAAGAACAAGTAGAGAAATGCAACTTTTCCCCTATAAAAACAAGTTCTCTAATGCTATCCAAATAAAAACCATAAGTTACTATGAACTGAACGAGACCTATATAAAATATTTTGCAGAACTGCTCCAGTGTTTTTACATTGAAGCGGATGATTTTTTATACACACTTGTAGAGAAAGATATAAAAGCCCGTTTTAGCGGGCATTTTGACACCCCCTTTCTCTCGTTTTACAATGAAAAGAACTATGTCTCTACCGGCAGGTCTTCTGAAAAACAATTTGACATCTTGAGCACCAATGTGGAAATCCAATTGTTCCCTGAACCTAAGGGTTGCATCGCTTCGTATCCAGTGCGGACATTTTATCATCCGGCCAATGAATATCGGTCTGCCAATTTTTTGACGTATATCTCTGTTGACCGCGCGTATAAATCCAAAAATATCAGTCGCAACCTGATATCCACCCACGACTACAATGTGCGAAGACACAATCCAGACGTCCGCATCGGACTTTTGAAAAAAGATGTTGGCAAATGCGAAGGCGCGGTTCCCATCCTCACTTTCTCTACGAGTTTGTTCCAAATAAATGTAAGCAAAACAAAACAAAAGGTTCGCAACATTTTTCAGGTGTATCGGCAGAACTGGGCGATTATGTTTGATACAGTGCACGGATTATTCAAACCGAATGTTCTCTACGATTTTGTGATTGCAATTGACATTGGTGCAATCAAATCCAGGATTGATGCAGAGATATTATTTGTATATGCGTTTTGCGAAAAAGGCAATGTATTGGCGATGTATTTCATAGAGGATGCACATACACTCTATGAAAAAGGCGAAGCCGACCGAGAAGGCGATAACGAAGGCTTAAAAGAAGGCCTTAAAAAACCCGCAATTCAGGTAAAAAAAGGACTCCGTCTAGTTGCGTCTATAAACAATGGACTCACACCAGATCTGTTTTTCCAAGGTTTCCAGGAATGTTTGCGCAAATTGCAAAAACAGAACCTGGATTACAAAATGATGTGGATTGACGACATCGGTCACAACGAAACCATTGTGCAAATGATGAACGGATTCCTTGAAAAAACCACGGGCGCATATTACTTTATAAATTGGATGTTTCCACACAAGGTGTTGAGAGAAAAGGCTTTTATTATGCTTTAGAAGCAGCAATCAATTGTTTTAATTGTTTGGAGAACAATATATGTTTGGGAACAACAGCGGGTACCGCAACAGGTCCTACTGCTGCTGCTGCTGCAGGTTGTACAGAATTTATGGTTCCAATTGAAGGTGCGGCCATTTGTTTTTCAAGATCATCCAAATCCTGTATATCGGTGGTAATATATCCATACCTTTTCCCGATGATATTTAAAAATACGGGTGTATTCAGCATTTTCCAACCTTTGGTATAATCCACTACGTTATTCAAAAGCATTTTTTTGTTGTTTTCAATCAATTTCTTATACTCCTGGATAAACGTAGGTATATCGGTATCATATTTTTGTGAAGATACGGGAATTGTATTATCATTGATTATATTTTGAATTATTTGATTTGTGGTCTTGATATCATCAACATCTCCCATACTATTAATGACAATTGTTTGTTCATCTTCTGTATATGGTGCACGGTTTGGGTCAGGTGGTGAAAAAAAAGGTTTGGTCAAATATTTCATTTTCTTTGGGTCAATTTTAAAAATATCCAAAAAGTTAGAAGGTTCGTTTAAAGAATAAAATACTTTGTGCAATTTTGCATACCCTTCTTGTTGACCCTTATCCATTTTGGTTCGCTGAATATTGTATTTTACCAAAATGCCGTCATTGTATTGGGCGACGGTTTTTATAAAGAGTGGTTTGCCTCCGCTAAGCTTGTGACCGCTAAGCTTGTGACCGCTAAGCTTGTGACCTATAAGTTTTTTACTGGTTTTATTATTTCTTTTTTTATTTCTTTTAACTGTTTTAACCATTATATATATTACTATACATTTTCAGGCTGATTAAAATATATTTTCCGGTATTTCTCTACTTCTTTGTCTGGAATTTTTCCGTATAAAAAAATCTGCATCGCTTTGTCCGGCTGGGCCAACATCTGAATAATAAAATGAATTGAATAAACTCCGCATTCGGTTCCGCCACTTTGGTGTCTCTTTTTACCCGCAATGTATTTGAACACAATGTTTTGTTTCAATCCCTGTTCCTTAACACTGTTAATGAAGTCGGTTATTTTCTTTGGCACTGACCCGGACGCGCTGTCAAAAAACATTATGATGCACTTGTTCACGTCAATAAAAACCGATACCCAATGTGACCCAGACTGGTCGTGTTTATCTAAATTAAACACGGAAGCAAACCGGTGCTTGCCTTGGCTCATTAATTCTTTCAAATTGAATTTGCAAAGGTCATCTTCAACACACATTTGGGTTTGAGTATCCACAATATAATCGTAATCAATGGGGGTTGTTCCTAAATATTTGAAATCTTTGTTTTCCATTTCGTACTGCTCCATTACCATATCAATGTCAAAGTTGGTCAGCCATTCATTGGGATTTTTCAACCATTCCGGTGGGGACTCGGGGGCAAAAAGCTGTTTTTTGATTTGAGCGCGCAACTTGGGGTCGTCAATTTCGTTCACCCATTTTCTCTCATCTTTGGTATCCAGTTTCATCCGGAGTTCGTGCCAAATGAGTGCGGGTTTTGTTGCTATGATTTTTTTGTCGTGGTCTTTGTTGTATTCGTCGCGAATCTTTAAAAGGACTTCCGATGTCATACAAGAATTGGAAACCACTTTTTTGTTTTTTACGAGCGGACTGCAATTCAATTGTTTGACCGTTTTTTTTAGATTGCGTCTTTTCTTTTTGTTTGTTCCCTTCATTATATCATTACTTGTTAAAAAAGCATTTTACAAATTTATCTTTTCCAGATTTACAAAAAGTATTTGAATATTTTTTGTAAAATAAAATGAAAAAAAACACAAATATATACTTACCTTTATTCATTCGTTCATTTCCATTCATTTAAGCCGACTTCTTGACAACCTTCTTGACAACCTTCTTCTCAACTGCAGCAGGTGCTTCCTCAGCAACCACAGGCTTCTCCACAACTACAGGCTTATCCACAACCGCAGGCTTTGGTGCAGCAGCAGGCTTTGGTGCAGGTGCCTCCTTAACAGGTTCCTCCTCCTCATCACTGTCCTCAACCATAGTTGATACAGGCGCAGGCGCAGGCACCGAGTTAACCTCCTCCTCAGCCTCCACATCGTGATTCTCAATGGTGTTCTTCTCGTCTTCCGACAACTTGATGTGGCACTTGCCAAATACGCTGACAACCTCCTTGGGCTTGACTACCGCCTGAACCAACTTCCAGGTAACTCCCCATCCCTTGCCACCAATCCAAATACCGCCGCACTGCAAAACGCAGGCAACATTACTGAGCTTGGGAACAAAGTGTGCAGGAGTCATCTCGTCATTGTCGCAAGGGAATATCAAAGTGCCATTGGTATCGTACAACTCCACATTCCATCGGTTGTCCTTCTCGTAGAAAGGCACCTTGGCGCTGATAGTGGGACTCTTGGACAAATCGGGCTTCTTGGTTCCCTTAATCTTGGGAAACTTGAGGACCGGGAAGAAACTGTACTTGAGGATATCTAAGGTGAGCTTCTCACCCCACCATAACTCGGAGTTCTTGACTGCCTCGTTCAAAATCGCAGTCTCAAATGCCTTGATCTTATCTAAAAACATACTGGAATTCTTGGTGGCATACTCCTCATTGGGGAAAGTGAGCGAGATGCTGAACTTTCCATCCGAAACACCGGTCTGCTGGTCTACGAAATCGCTGATACCCCAGGTAGTTAACAAAGGCGACGAAATGTGGAGACCACGACCGGTTTGATTGCTGATAATATTGATTGACTTTCCTTGCTTATCGTTTACCTTGGGGGGAGTGAAGCGAATCGCATCAGGGACCCAGGCGTTAACATCAAGGACAATAGGTTGAGACTTAGTTGAGGACATCTTTTCTTGTATAGTACTAATAGTGCTTTGGCTTTATATGTGTTCTAAAACTTTTGTGGTTTTATATTTATAATTTCACAGTCACAGATTTAATAATTTTTCAATTTTACGATTTCTTTGGAGTCCGATTTTTTGCAAAGTGTTTTTCAACTCCTTAATTTTATACCCGGTGTAAATATAAATACTCATATAATTGTATATAATGAGTATTTTAGATTTTGGTATAAGTTGGGTAAATTCTTATTCCGGAGATCCACAAACATCTCAAATATTTAGTGAAATAAAAACAATTGAAGAAGGGGTTGCACAAGTATTGGAGTTATCAAAAGTGTCGCAAGAAAAATTGATAAAAATGTTAGAAAATATTAAATCAAGTTTTGAAAAATCTGTAATGATATATAATCCAGGTGTTAAATCGTATGAAAGTGCATTGAGAAAAGTGCAAAATGCAACCGGTGAACCAAATCAAATACTTATGTTAAATGATGGCTACCGAGCATCCATTTTGTGTAAAAATATTGATGATATACCAAACATTCTCAGTAAAATAGACGAAGTATTGCCAGAATATAAATTTGAAAAATTGTCAGTATTGGATACGTTCAAAGCTCCTTGGCCCAATGGATACCGTGATTATAATTGCAGGTTAAAAGATAATGAAAA
>Ga0247722_10000078_pt1 | contig 59325 bp, 48 predicted proteins | sample MSEWelMarce3H_FC_FD_189094 | JGI IMG/M metagenome (GOLD analysis project Ga0247722, IMG submission 189094) | Subsurface sediment microbial communities from gas well in West Virginia, United States - MSEEL Well Study Marcellus 3H_FC | ecosystem: Environmental > Terrestrial > Deep subsurface >...
GGAGGTGGAGATGGATATGTAGTTAATGGAGGATGTGGAAGTGATGATGTAGATGGTGCAATAATTCCCGAACTTGACGTAGAGATAGGTGCAAGTACAGACGTTGTAGGAGTAGACACAGACGTTATAGGGGTAGACACAGACGTTGTAGGGGTAGACACAGACGTTGTAGGGGTAGATGCTGGTGTCTTCGCCGCTTGCGTATAATTGCCGGTGATATATTTCTGAGAAACATACATCGGAAGAGAATCTGATCGTGTGCGGTTACTATACATACCCGAACCTGCTAATGATCTAGAATAGTTCACACCTCCCCAATTCGCGTCCATTGGGTTATCGCTATATTGCATTGTAAGTTCCTTTGCACGGAAAGCCGCGTCTTGAGAAGTATAATCACCTATATTGAAATTAAGAGGATCATATCCATCGTACATTTGATTATTAAACGGTGGATTATCTCGCGAAGCATCCATCATCTGAACAAGTGCAGCCGGTGCGGGGGAGTAAGGGACGTTCGGGGATAACCCGCCTTGTAGGTCGGTCGGTGAAGGGCGCATTTTATACACAGCGTTTCCTTGAGCATCATATGAAAATTGAAGAAAAAGCACCGGACAGCGAATACCGCGACCATATAACCAGTCCATAAATTCAGAATAATCGTCTAAACTCTTAAATCGAATGGGATTTACCCCCGGAACTTTCTCTACTTTTGAGTTGTAAAGGAATATCTCGCTCCCATGTTGGATCAAGATATTAGGACAACGATCCGTGTTGTTAATTTCACCTCCAGTAGTAAATCCTTCTTTATCCGTCGAATATGTTTTCATCCCTGAAATATTTCGTAATTTTTGCGTAGTTTCTGCGTCTGTTTCTGCATTCACAAATCCTTCTGGTAGAACCGCCTTCGATGGTGTTTTATATGTTATATAAGCACCGATTACAAACAATGCAATAATAATAACTGGTAAAAATTTCTGAATATTGATAATTTTCATTAATACAACAGCTTCTTTCATTAATAATTTCGCATTGTCTTGAATATATTTTGAAATAGTTTCCGACATCTATTCTAGTATATATTACCAGGATAATATACTTTTGTAATATTATATCCTTGTCTAATATAAGAAACAATGATACAAATTATCGACGTAAAGGAGAACAAAAACATAGAGAAGTTTAACGCCGCTGCAAAACATGCACACGATCATCCGGATACACACGGACTCTTGGTTAAAATTTATGCCGATTGGTGTGGTCATTGCCGAAATATGAAGGCAGATTGGAAGCGTTTAACACATGAATTAAAAACTAAATACGAGTGTAAAAAACCTGGATGTGTTCTCACTATTGCTAACATCCGTGCTGTAAATTTGGAACCAAATGATCCAGTTATTCAAAATGTCAAACACATACCTAAAGATATTCAGGGAGTTCCATCGATTATGTATATTTCAAAAGGAACACATGGTTTAGAATATTCAAATGAACGGGTTTATTCGGAGATGTTGAATTGGATTGTTTCACATCCCGATTTTGCATTGGTTCGTAAAGGCAAACATAACGGACACCACGACCACGACCACGACCACGACCACGAGCACGAAAAACCGCTTCATACGATTACAAAAAAGGCGCGAACAAAATTTAAGCATTTCCACCGAGACACATTGAAAAAGTTTCATAAGGAAATGAAACGAAATCATCAAAAAAGCGTGAAAACGCGTACGAAAACACCAGTTGCTCCAAATAAAGGAAAAGGCGGATATATACCAGCATATTTACGTGAAGCATAATAATATAAATTTCAACATTAGTTATTTTCTGAATCTATATTATAATATCTCATAAATGTTACCGAATGTTGCAGTATGCCCTTTGGCGTCTTTCATATTGATTCTAGTTGTCATTATCAATATTCTTGATACATTTTTAGTCGGATTTCAATTCGCGATTATTGTGACAAATGTTTTGATTTCCATTTTCTTTGTTTGGTTGGCAAATAAGACATGTGATAAGTACCAATGGGTGTCGTGGTTGATCACTGGTTATTTCGTGATATGCATTATTGGTGCAATTGCATTAATTCTTAATCCATCCGCTTCCAAAGACTATCGTGAAGGATTTACTGAAGGGGCTGAAGGGGCTGATGGGGCTGAAGATACCACAGAATCCGAAAATAAAGACAAGAAGAAAAATCATGAAAAATAACGACTATTTAGTGTAATAGCTCACTGATGATGATTCATTGCAATCCTCATCGTGAAATCGATGCGTGCATGTCGCAAAAACAGATACAATCCAACCATGTTCAATGTAATAAGTAAAATCCGATAATCCAAAGAGAAGAAGATGTTTAGTAATCCGTATAGATTGAATTCTCTTATACTCGCAGTAATTATGTTGTATAGTACGAATACGAACCAGATGTGCAATGGCGAGACATTATAATCAATATCAACTGGCATTTCACAGAACGAATAAACGGGCTTGTCACCTCACTACATGTGATAATCTACCAATAAAATCATTCAATTTTATACACTGCATTATACGATCCAGTATAAAATTGAAATAAAGAATAGATGAAATATTGTACACAAACAACCTAGACCAAATGAGAAAATTCAAGATTGTCAAGAAACCAATCCCGTCTGAGGCCCCACCGCCCCTGGCTATCACAGATAATACAAATCCATCCTTCCGTTTGATCGATTTCAATGTATATGACTGCATACCAGATACAAATACCCACTCCTCAGCGTCATCTGATAATGGAAGTAGTGGCGGCGATGATAGTTCTGTCGCATCAGGAAGCAGTGGTGGCGCCGGAGGTTATGGTCGAGGAGGAGGAGCGGGCAGTGCAACCGACGCCAACGAGTTTCGGATCCAGATGTTCGGCATCAATGAACAAGGAGAAACATGTTCGATTTTCGTTGACGATTACCATCCATTCTTCTATGTCAAAGTCGCGGACCATTGGACCAATACTACGAAATCCGCGTTCATCCGCGACATCAAGAAGAATATGAAGAGCCGATACTATGAAAACAGCATTCTCGCGGACAAGTGTGAAATCGTGGAAAAGCGCAAACTCTACGGATTCGACGGTGGGAAGAATCACAAGTTCGTCCTCCTTGTATTCAAGAATACGACAGTAATGAACCGGGTGAAGAATCTCTGGTTTCATGATATATACACGCCACGCGACGGAAAAACGCGTGCACTCAAGCCGGACGGATACTCATTCGCGAACACGAGTACGTACATCTATGAAGCCAACATTCCACCGATCCTGCGTTTCTTCCATATTCAGAAAATCAGTCCCTCGGGCTGGGTCACATTCTCAACGAAAAAAACGCGCCTCATCGAAAAATACACGACGACATGCCAGTACGAATACCGGCTATCTTTTGAAGATATTATCCCCCAAAATGAAAAGGAGACCATCGTTCCTTACAAAATATGTAGTTTTGATATTGAAGCCAGCAGTAGTCATGGAGATTTCCCGATCCCCGTCAAATCCTACAAGAAGCTAGCGACGAATATCGTAGATGCAGTCATTGTAAAGCACGCCAACGATCAAGAAGTCAGTGATGATGATCTTACTCATATGATTTATACCGCATTCAAGTACTCCTACCAATCAAGAGGAAAATATCCAAACATCGAAACGATCTATCCAAAACGCCGCCCGAAAGAGGCAGATATGGTTCGGCTATGTCGCCTTGTTCTATCGAAAGAACTCCGGCATCTTATCAAACAAGAAATCGTCGCGCAAGAAAACACAATCGAGCAAATCTTTATGCATATGGCGGCCACGGCAAAACAGGAAGCCGCCGCCGCTGCAGAAGCCAAACAAGGCGAGAATGGCGATGAAAGTGATTCTGATAGTGACAACAACGATCGCGAGATAGACAATGATGACGAAACACCCGTATTCGCAAAATCAACAATTCCGGCTAAAATCAATGGCACAGCCTCCGCCGCTGCCGCAGCCGATCTATCCGTAAAACTCACCACACTATTAAACAATCCCAAACACTCCCGCGAAACGAAAATCACGATTGTAAGCGATACGCTCGGTTCGATCTTTCCCAAAGTAGAAGGTGACAAGGTGACATTTATCGGGTCGACCTTCGTGAAGTATGGTCAAGACAGCAACCGCCCTTACTTGAGTAACTGTATCGTTCTCGACACATGTGACAATCTTCACGATGAAGTACCGAATTCCGAGATCGAATCATATACCACGGAGGCGGATGTGCTTGTCGCGTGGACACGTCTCATTCAGAAAGAGAACCCCGACATCATCATTGGATACAATATTTTCGGTTTTGATTACCAGTTCATGTTTCGACGTGCAGTGGAGACCGGATGTTATGAGGAGTTTCTGAAACTGTCGCGGAACCGTGACGAGTTATGTGCGAATGCTGGCGGCGGGGCAGGAGGCGGGTTCGTGAATCCAAATACCGAAATCACGTCTGATAATGTTGCAATCGAGCAAACCAAGATCGCCCTGGCAAGTGGACAGTATGATCTTCACTTTATCAAAATGACAGGACGTCTTCAAGTGGACGTCTATAACTACCTCCGCCGCGATTTCAATTTGTCGTCATACAAACTAGACGACGTATCCAGCTATTTCATCGGGGACGCAGTGAAAAGTGTAGAATACGACCCGGCTACAGAAACCACTCGCGTATATTCCAGCAACTTACTCGGTCTCGAAACCGGAAACTTCGTCAAGTTTGAACAAACGAATCATTCCACCGACTTATACAAGGACGGACATAAATTCAAGGTGGTCGCGATACCCGCCGCGGCAGAGGCAAGTTCTAGATATTTCATCGTACAAGGCTGCGCAACACCTGACATGAAAACAATGGTACGCTGGGGTCTTGCGAAGGACGATGTATCACCACAAGATATTTTCAGAATGACGAATGAAGGCCCCAAAGAACGCGCGGTTATCGCGAAATACTGTATTCAGGATTGTAACCTAGTACATCACCTGATGAACAAGATCGACATCGTGACTGGTTATACAGAGATGGCGAAGATTTGCAGCGTTCCGATCAGTTTCCTCGTGATGCGCGGTCAAGGTATCAAACTCACAAGTTATGTGGCGATGAAATGTCGCGAGAAGAATACGTTGATGCCAGTGATCGACAAGGATCGCAGTGAGGCGGGATATGAAGGAGCCATCGTTCTTCCTCCCAAGTGCGGCTTGTACCTCGATAATCCTGTCGCATGTAATGATTATTCATCACTGTACCCGTCATCCATGATTAGCGAGAATCTATCGCATGATAGCAAAGTATGGACAAAAGAATACGATCTGAATGGCGAACTTACTCGTGAGACGGGTGAGTCATGTTACGATAACCTTCCTGGGTATAAATACGTCGATATTACGTATGACATGTACAAATGGACGCGTCCAAAATCCGCAACAAAGACAGCTGCTGCAGCAGTGAAAGTCAAATGTGGTACGAAAGTATGCCGTTTCGCACAATTCCCAGAAGGTGAGAAAGGAATCATGCCGGCGATTCTTGAAGAACTTCTTGTCGCACGTAAAACGACTCGCAAGCTCGCAGAGAAACAGAGCGACCCCTTCATGGCGAATATTCTTGATAAGCGACAACTCGGTTATAAGGTGACTGCAAACTCGTTGTATGGTCAATGTGGCGCGAAGACGAGTACATTCTATGAAGTCGACGTTGCCGCTTCCACCACTGCAACCGGTCGAAAGCTTCTTACGTACGCGCGTCGTGTAGTTGAAGAAGCATACGGTGATATTCTCCTTCCAACATCCCACCCAAAGTACCCCGTGGTCCATTCCAAAGCAGAGTATATCTATGGAGACACAGACAGTGTATTCTTCACATTCAATCTTGAAACGCCAGAAGGCGTACCCATTCGTGGTAAAGACGCAATTGAAATCACGATCGAGCTTGCGAAACAAGTTGGAGACTATTCGTCAAAATTCCTGAAAGCGCCGCATGGCTGGGTGTATGAAAAAACGATTTGCCCCTTCGCCCTACTCCGTAAGAAAGGATATGTCGGTGTGTATTATGAGCAGAATCCAAATAAGGGTAAACTGAAGAGTATGGGTATCGTGCTAAAGCGCCGTGATAATGCGCCGATTGTGAAGGAAATATATGGAGGAATCATCGATATTCTCATGAAGGAACAGAATGTGAACCGGGCGATCGCATTTCTGCGCGAGAAACTGCAATACATGATCGATCAAAAATGTCCCATAGAAAAACTCATCATTACGAAATCACTGCGCTCGGATTATAAGAACCCGCAACAAATCGCACATAAAGTACTCGCGGATCGTATGGGTGTGCGTGATCCAGGCAATAAACCGAATACAGGCGACCGCATTCCGTACGCGTATATTCACAATACCGCCAAGGGTGCACTTCAAGGCGATAAAATCGAGCATCCGGATTACATCAAGAAACAGCGTCTTCAGTTGAATTACTCGTTCTATATTACGAACCAGATTATGAAACCAGTCCAGCAATTATTCGCGCTTGTATTGGAGCAACTACCAGCATTCCAGAAGAAGAAGGGTCAATTTGAAGTCAACGTTTGGGAGGCGACTGCGCACATTTTAGACGCAGATAAACGCGAAAAGAAAATAACAGAGATGCGACATAAGGAGGTGAAATCGCTGTTATTCGATGAGTTCTTAGTAAAGGCAGATAATCTCAACAAAGGAAATCGAGCAATAACCGATTGGTTCGGAAGCGGCGGCGCAGCCCGTAAATAAGGAATTACTTCTTCAGTAATTTAGACGAAATAGCATTGGTTGAGTTAACTAAATTTACAACTATTTTTTTTACATGTTTGTTGTAACCATCAACAATATTTGAAAACGTATTTAATATAATCACGACGACGAATAGTACAATCACGATGACCGAACCTTTTGCGCGATTTGTAGCTGGAGAAATGTCACCATAACCCATAGTTGAAATTGTGACCAGAATAAAATAAAACCGATCAAACATTGCTTGGTATATATTCGCATCATCACGCCGTTTCAGGCCGTTAAAATGGCGATAGTCGCGACAAACTATCGTGAGTCCGATTGTCATTGCCATAATAAAGCCAACTACGACAAGTAAATTTTGTATAACATCCTCTATCATGTTGAATTATTGAATGAATGAATTGTCGATCTTTTACTATATAATATATCGAAATTAATCGACTTCCATTATGTCGTCGTCGTCGTTGTCGTTAATTCGTGGGGAGGTCTGAGCCATTCCTGAAATGGTATTCACAATATCGCGATAAATCTGATCATTATTGTATTGAATGGGTATATCGTATGAAAACGTTATTTGATCATCATCTACACGGTCAATAGAAATATTAGGTTGAGGGCTTTGTGATATTATTGGTTGCTGTTGTTGTTGCGGATGAGGTGCGCGATATTCGCGAATATCACGTCTACACATAGGACACGTGGAATTACTCGCGAGCCATCGTCTCAAACTTGCGCGATTGAAAATATGATTACATCCTCGAATCATTGTTATTTCACTTTCATCATTGAATTCGTCATGAGAAATCGGGCATGTTGCATTGACAGGAGATATTATATGAGAAAATACGGTATTCAATGTTGCGTGGTTGATCTGGTCATTCGTCGGTGCGCCTCCTCCTCCCCCTGCGGCACCAGCAGCACCAGCAGCACCAGCAGCACCAGCAGCACCAGCATTTGTGCGAACTGCAATTGGAACGGTGTACAACATTGAAAACAGATTTTCTCTACCATTATTTATTTCTCTTGATTCGCGATTGAGTTCGCCATTAATATATCTAGATAGCAAACGAGGAAAAACTTCACCAAGGCGGTTTACTGATGGTATCTGTGGTTGCGGGGATGTATTGTCATGGGGTGTACTAGGTTGTTCCGGACGAACCGGAGCAACACCCGCCATAGAATTCAACGGGGCGGGAGGTTGTGTTTGCTGTCGAGAGGGCTCTCTACCACGAGTCAATTCATCCGAACGATGGTAATAAAAAGACTGGCGTACAAGTGTTCGCGCCAAATTCTCTCGCAACGTCTGTTCCATACGGGAAAACATTGCATTTCCATTCACTATAAAGTCATTATACCGATGGAGAAGTGACGTATATTCATCCATATAGATCTGTTCATCTTCGACTGCATTATAATACTGGTTCAGGTTGAATCTCTCGTGGTAGTCATCATTATTATTTCTCTGATTGGACCTACGCTGGTTAATATTATTAGACGGTTCTGCTGGATTCATTACTATATAAATAATACATATTTATCGAATTTACTTTCTATATCCATTTATTTTGATTTCCGACATTTCTGACAATGTCGTCGGCGACATTCGCGGTCACGCGGAGCTGCATTAATACAGCAAATCAGTATTGCAAATATCGTAATGAATGATCCAGTCATCACGATAAGTTCACCCATCAAAGCAGGCATTTTACAGAATACGTTATGATTCTAGAGTGTACGATGTAAATATTATCAGACTAAAGGATTCAATTTTACTGAAATGACACTTAAATATAAAAATTTATTATTATGTAAAGATCTACACACGCTGTTATCGTAATGGAACAACGATTCCCCGATTTCGTAAATAAAGGTATTACCGGATTAATGAACCTAGGGAATACGTGTTTTGTCAATTCATGTCTCCAGGCACTTTCACATACATACGAACTTAACCGGTTCTTGAACGATGAAAAATACAAGAAACGACTAACGAAGAAGCCAGACGCAGTGTTACTGAGTGAATGGGATAAACTGCGTACTCTAATGTGGAGCGAAAACTGTATTGTTTCGCCTGGAGGGTTCATAGCGTCGATGAAACAAATCGCGCGTCTGAAGAACCAAGAACTATTTACAAGTTATTCGCAAAACGACGTACAAGAGTTCCTCGTTTTCATGCTGGACTCGTTTCATATGGCGTTGTCGAGAGAAGTAAATATGACGATCACGGGAAATGTAAACAACGACAAGGACATTATCGGTCGCAAATGTTATGAGATGATGCGACAAATGTACACCAAAAATTACTCAGAAATGTTGAATTTATTCTACGGGATACAAATGTCAATAATTACCGAGCTAGATGGCAGCAGCGCGAGCAGTGGCGTTGGTACTGGGGCGGTATTAAGCATCTCACCAGAACCATTTTCAATTATTTCTCTTTCCATTCCGATCGTTGAGATCCCAGATACAAAAAAAACGCGTATTCCAACATTAATGGACTGTTTTAGTCATTATTGCGCAGGAGAGATATTGGAGGGAGAAAACGCGTGGTTCAACGATACTACGAAAAAGTACCAAAATGTGAAGCGGGGAATGATGTATTGGAGTCTACCGAATATTATGATCATCGATCTCAAACGCGTTCAATACACCGCGCGAGGACCAACAAAGGTAACAATACCCGTTGAAATCCCGCTTCGTGGTCTGAATATGAGTTCATTTGTCAACGGATATAAGCGCGACAGTTATATTTACGACCTATACGCAGTATGTAACCATCATGGAAGTTTTAGTGGAAGTGGACATTATACAGCCACGATATGTAGTGCAAGTAATGTATGGTATACATTCAATGATGAAAATGTAAAAGAAACAGAGATGAAAGGGGAAAGTATAACAAGTAACATTCCTTACTGTTTATTTTACCGTAAAAGACAGAACGCAAGTGGAGACGCACAAACTCTCACCAATAAAAACATTTGAATATTATACCAACAATATATAAGTAATCAATTCGTATGTCAAAATTTTCAAATCCATCTCCGGTTTCCCCGCCATCATCTATATCTATGCCAACTGCAGCAAGTGTCGGGTTACATGAAGTATCCGGTATGTTTGACTGGATGGACGGCAAGATCGATCAATTTATAAACCCACGTGTGATAATATTAATTATAGTTTCTATTACTATGATTTATTTCGTCCTCAATGCTTTAGCTGGAGGAGGCTCAGATAATGACAATAAAGATAGTACGCTTTTCGCAGACGTATCTATTCTTGAAATATTCTTATGGGCAATTTTTATTATTATTATCCTACTGAATGGTTTCCAGTATTTCTTCAACACGAATATAACTACAGAAATAACTAACCTTCTTTCTACCGAACCGAAAATCACAATATCTCAAGCAGTTCCTGAGGATCCCAAAGGGACAGGTGATTTAGGCGCTAGCCCATCTCTCAAAATGCGCAAACAGGTTTTCCATATTCCGTCGAATATTTACGACTATGACAACGCGAAAGCATTATGTCAAGCGTACGGCGCAGAACTTGCAAATATAGACCAAATGGAAGAGGCGCATAAATCAGGTGCCGAATGGTGTTCGTATGGTTGGTCGGATAACCAGATGATACTTTACCCGACTCAAAAATCGACATGGGAAGAGTTACAGAAGAGCACAGATCAAGCAAAGAAAAATAGTTGTGGACGGCCTGGTATAAATGGTGGATATATGGAAAATGCAGGTACAAAAGCAGGTGTGAATTGCTATGGTCCGAAGCCGGATATGAATCAGTCGTCATCTAAATTGATGTCAACTATTCAGAGCGTAGAGGCGGGGAAGATGTTGAATCCGGAACATGAAGCTCGTGTTCAGAAAATGAGAGAGAAAATAAATGACATTGTGGTTGCACCATTCAACAAGAGTGCATGGTCGTTGTTGTAAACACAGTTTTCATATCATATAGTAATATATAATCATATTGTATTGCAATAATTATATATTATGGGAGAAATCGCGGTCTTCATAACGTGATAATGTATTATTTATATTTATTCCATTAACCCACCCTTAGCACGTCTGGTTTTATTCTTACGTTTCATTTCTTTTTTGTTTTCATCTGGTAATGATGATTGTCGTTTTCTTCGCGTCTTTACGTCATGTTGAATTCTCTCGGTTGGTGTAACAAGAGATAGTAATGTATCAAAAATATCATTCGGTACAGTTTTTGTGTGGTCGCCGTCGCTGTCACTGTCGCCGTCGTCGTCGCCGTGTTCATCTTCATCGGGAACAGATAGTGCGTAATTGCGTGGTTTAAATTGTGCCGGCATCATAAACAACCCCGCGGGAACTGCTAAATCGCGAAATAGATCACTGAACTTCTCTGGAATAAAGTGTCGATTTTCCGACTCATCACGTCCATCTCCACCAATAAAACCGGATCCTCCTCCTCCAGTCATGGATTGACTGCCACTCTCTCCAATTGATACAAACAGTGGTGTCTTGTGTTGATACAATAGATTATTCACCTGATATCCACCACCGATCATATTTCCTTCTTTATCTTGATGAAACGTCAAATGTTGATCTGGATTAAAATATTCGCTTACTTTCATTTTTGACATGATTTATATTTATTCTAATGATATTACTCTATATACTTGTAATATCATTAGATAATACTATCCTACCCTATTACGCTTCCTGGTCAGATGAATCCGCGTTTGCTCCGCCTGCACCGCCACCTGCGCCGGATTTCGTATTATATACTCTCTTAATCTCCATTGTCGTCTTCGTCTCTCGGTTCTTCTTAATATAAGCCATGATCTGCTCCACTTGTTTCCCATTGGTAATTAAATCACCGAGACATTTCTCAATATAGGTCAGCGTTAACGGTGCAGTATGTTTACTTGCAACAAAGCGCAACTTACCGTCAGATATATTCACGGTAGCCTTTCCGAGTTGTTTCTCTTCGATAATTTCAATTATTTCATCATTAATTACTGCTTTTTCAGTTCGGATATCTCGAACCTCTTCTGAAGTTTCTTTTATCTTGTTATCGAGTTCAACCCAACGCTTAATCTTAGTTTCAAGAGTAGGGGGTGTTGAATGATTCGTTGTCATAATTGACGTTGGATTCATGTGTGCGTATGCAATAAGATATAGACATTACGTCGTTATGTTTATATCTGTTAATTTACTTGCGACGACGGCTGCGACGAGAAGAGCGACGAAAGTTGAATGAGTTTCCGAGAGAACTGCTTCCGGATCTGCGTGACTGAAGGGCCTTCTGACTAAGGTAAAGTCCTAAAGGAACCAAAGCGGTTTCAACAGCGGTCATAAGACCCGGGACCATACCTCCCTTCTGGCTATGGCTATGGCTATGGCTATTGCTCTGGCTATTGCTCTGGCTCTGAGTTTTGCGACCACGACCGCGACGTTTAGACCCACGTCTGTAACGTTTAGACCCACGACCACCAACAAGAGGGGACCCATTTAAGGAAGAATATCCTTCAGCCGCGGCAACTGCACCAGCGTTTGCACCAGCAACAGCACCTTCCATCATTGCATTTTGAAGACCTTCTGCTTGAGCGGTGGTGGCCGCCGAATGTTGAGTAGCAGAAGTACCGTCGGCACCTGCGCTACCACCCTTCTGGCCGTTATTTTGAGCCATATTATTCAAAAATGTCTGTGCGATCTTTCCAGCCTGTTCAAGTGTTGCTTGAGAAATTTGCGGGACTTCGTTTTGGCCTTCACTACTACCTCCATGCTGGTTGTTGTGCTGGCTGTTGTTCTGGCTCGATTTATTCTTAGAACTGCCATTCTTACGTAATTGTGTTTTAGACATAATAATCGATTATATAATAGATATAGAAATAATTTGCATAGTATATGTATAAAATTACAATGAAGATTTTTCCAGTTCTCCTCCTTGGAATGTTGATTCTTCCTGAATCTCTCATTCCTTTTCCCGTTTTTCCAATTGGAAAAGCCGACGCACATCCAATTCAAGTCTCGAATGACCATCATGAAACCAGCCATCTCGTCGCCGTTGATATAAAAACAACTGAAAAGGGGCTTGAATGTGACGCATGTATGTATCTTGCAAACGGAGTGAATCAAACAGTTCTTCATAATCCTAAAGTCCTTGCGATCGTTACCGAGGACCTGGAAAAGGTTTGTTCAGTTCTACCACAAAGCGTCCAAGCATTATGTACAAATGCAGCCGAACAAACTGCGCCACTTCTCCTAAATCATTTGGGCGATTTCATCGCAACGGAAGGGTGTTCAGATTTAGGCGTATGCCATACTACTTCTAAAGATAGACGTAGTCCTTAGTAGGTAGATTCGTATTCTATTCGTATTCTTTTTATAGCGTCATACTAATTCATTTCATTCGTATTACGCGCCATAATGGATGTATTTCACCCCAACGATACATTTCAATTCGATCAATTGCAACTCACCCATCCAAATAGTATTGCAGGTGGTTCATACATGACACGATATTCGTATTACAATAGTAAGCAACCACTCTATATTCAGAGCACAAAAACGCGATCAAAACAAGGAATCGTTGTATCAGGTAAGAAAGCGTATATTGATTTACTGATTACAGCTTCTGAGCTTGATTCTGAATTTACAGAATGGATCGCGAATTTAGAGAAAAGGTCTGTTGACCTACTTTATGAAAAACGCCATTTATGGTTCACACAAGAACTCGATCGCACTGATATAGAAAACTCATTTACATCGCCAATACGAGCATACAAAACCGGTAATTTTCTCGTTCGTGTAAATTTAGAACCGAGCCGAAACTTTACACACATTCAACCGTTTTCATGTAAAGTGTTTGACGAACATAAGAAACCAGTATCCGTCGAACATATTAAGGATGATCATACAATCATTTCGATTATTGAATTTCAAGGAATCAAATTCACTTCTCGTAATTTTCAGATGGAATTGATACTGCGACAGGTGTTAGTTATTCCAGATGTTCCTCTTTTTGAAACATGTGTTATTTCGGAACCAAAACCGTTACCACCTACTTCGACGACAGTTACTCCCGTTTCTGGTTCAAATAAACCAGAACAAGAAACAGAACAAGAACCAGAACCAGAACCAGAACAAGAACCAGAATCAGATTCCGACAATTCAAAGGATTATTTAGGATGTAATGATCGTACAAATAATGATCTAGAAACATCTCAACAAGAACAAGAACCCGAACGCGAAATAAAGCATTTTGGGTTTACGGAAGTAGAAATCGACTTCGACAATATTCCAGATACGATCGACACAAATGAACCAAACTTTCCGACTACCGCTAGCAAATCAGAGAGTAGTGCCGCAAATTCAAAAGAAGGAACAACAATGATTGCTTCAATAAAACTGAAAAAACACAAAGACGTCCTTTATGAAATGTATAAAGTTGCAAAAAAGAAAGCACAGGAAGCTAAAAAGGTCGCCATACGCACATATTTAGAAGCAAAAGAAATAAAGGCCGCATACTTATTAGATAATTCGGATCTTTCTGATAGTGATGACGATGACAACGTATAATACTGACTTACATTATTTTATCATTTATTTTATATACAATTAAATTATAAGAATGAGTTTTTTGTCTGATTTAGAGAAAACACTTCGTACCAATCACATTCTTGTGATTGTGGGTGCGATTGTTCTTGTATACGCAGTTTATACCTATTCCGATCAAAAGTTCGTCGCTCCTTACGAACCGCTGCAGACTGACGTCAAGAATCGTCAAAGAGCAACTGCCAATGCAACACAACAACCCGAATCAGTGGTAATGGATGGAATGAGTGGTGTACAGGCCGGCGCGCCTCCCGCCGGTGCAGCTCAGTTGCCGGTCGCTAACCCCGCTGACCTTCTTCCCCGTGATAGCAATAACCAGTGGGGAAGTTTGAACCCTTCAGGCACCGGCGATCTTCAGGGTCAGAATCTTCTTTCGGCTACTTTCTTGACCGGAATCGACACCATCGGTAATACGATGAAGAATGCCAACCTTCAGTTGCGTTCTGAGCCCCCCAACCCCCAGTTGAACGTCGGTCCTTGGAACCAGAGCACCTTTGCTCCTGATCTGATGCGCACTCCTCTCGAGTTGGGATCTTCTGGTGGCCAGTAAATCGCAGTGCGTTTTGTCGCCACATCACCGCGACCATTCGCACTACATAATTTTTACGTAAGATTGTAAATGCAATATTACGTAACATACAATGACAATGACAGTAGATGAAACCGAAATATTATTGTACTATATATATTATTCGGCATCTCTGTCAAATGTCGATTCTCTCGACACTTTTTTTATTAATTGTGGTTATTGTTCTATCCGTAATCATCACTCAAACGATCATTATTCCAGTAGTCGTAAATTACGAGCATGGTCTTTTTCACAGTCCAGATTTTACAATAAGTAAAAGTTCGATACAAGGTGTCGGATTGTACACAAAGCGTAAGCGGTCAAAAGGTGAAAACTTATTTGTAGCCATAAATTCGAATAAGGAAGTGACCCCAATTGGAAGTAAAATCAATCATTGTCCGAGTAAACGAACTTCTGAACGATCAATTCCCCCGAATACATATCTCTCGACAAAACCAGATAAAGACACTGGAGAATGGTGGATTATCGCTGCACGTGATATTGCTGTAGGTGAAGAACTCACGATGGATTATACAAATACACCTGACTTCATTAAAAAACCGGACCCAAGCTGGAGGTGTGAATTGTAATCTATGTTATCTATAAGAATCAAATGACAAAATCTCTCGATCTCTGTCGTTACAAAGATATATTTGGTCGCCTGAAAGAAGGCGCGCATGCGTACAGGATCTTTGATATCGCGGTCGTTGATGTCGCTGCGACTGTCGTGGTGGCTTATATCATCGCGCGCTTCTTCGGGTTTGTATTCTGGAAATCTCTCGTGACACTGTTTTTGATCGGAATTATATCGCACCGCGCTTTCTGCGTGCGTACGACGGTAGATAAATGGTTGTTTCCGAATGTATGATACAAATCGCGACGAATCGTGATTTGTATCATAATGAAATGGAATGGAATGGATTAATATGCGCGACGAGATGCGCGACGTTGGCGACGCTTCTGCTTGCGCTTAGTACCGCGCTTCTTAGCAGAACGACGGCCGCGGCGAGATGAAGATTTACGAGCAGAGGAAGAACGACGACGGCTTTCTTGACCGCGCTTACGCAAACGGCGTCCGCCGCGTTGTTGACCCTCTTCAGGAGGGAGAAGCGCGTCAATGCGAACAACATTCTCAGTATTAAAGCTTTGAATATCTTGTTCTAATTGAGTTCTTTCGGTATCGATTTGATTCGTTTCATCTTCTCTTTGAACCCTCTGCATAATAGTTTGATATCTCGTTCTAAATTCTCTTATAGCATCCCGTAAATTCGGATGCTCACCTTCTATATCAGCAGCAGCAGTAGCAGCAGCAGCAGCAGCAGCAGCAGCAGCTCGAGCAGCATCTTCAGCAGGTAGAGCATCAATCATATCATTTTGAGGAACATCAGCTGCAACAGCAGCTTCAGCAGCTTCAGCAGCAGCAGCAGCTTCAGCTGCTGCTGAAGCTGCTGCTCTGCGTGCACGATCATTGATAAGGTTTACCCATTGTTCTAATTCATGGATTCTTTCTGCAAGGGGGTCTTGGTTAACCATCGAATTATAATAAACTACAAATACTTGACAAAAAACTTAAATTCTCGCTTTATATAAATACCCAACAAAATAAAATGTTCAAAACCAGTGTTTTCGGATATATTATTATTATTTTCATTATTGTCGTCTGTCTAAAGATCTACCAAGAATCCGACGCGTTCCAGTTAAAATGTATTGTTTCAAAAGTCGACGGCAATAAATACTGCGTCCGCGAACGCGCAAAACTGGAATTAGCAGCCGATCTCCTTGCGACCGTTACCCAGAAAATGAAAAAACTCGTACAACATATGGGCGATACATTCCCCGACCGCGATAACGTAAAACGTTTAGTCAAAAATTTCCGTCCTGAAAAAGTAAGTGAAACGCTTCCAACCAGTGAATTCACTGCATATAGTGAGAACAAGGGTGAGAAACTTGCGTTTTGTGTCAACACGACAAAGAAGGGGAATAAACTCATCGACGAAAATACATTGACATTCGTCGCTCTCCATGAGTTGAGTCACATTATGACGGAAAGTGTTGGACATAAAGACGAGTTCTGGAACAATTTCCGGTTTCTTATCGACGAGGCGCAGAAGATCAAAATCTATACACCGGAAGATTATAAACTCCGGCCGAAGGAGTACTGCGGAATGACGATCAATGACAACCCGCATTATGACAACTAGCGCGTCCGGCCGCGTACCACCGGGTGCGTTCGGCCGCACACCACCGGGCGCCATTCAGTACCAATCAGATTTTGATGCGCAACTAATACTATCCCCCACCCCTACATGGCGCGTCAGCGCCCGGCGGTGTGCGGCCGAACGCACCCGGACGCGCTTAAACCTCCATAAGTCTCGCTAAACGTAGGAATATCGTATTCGGTGATCGTCGTTCTTGTATCGACTTCAGATCCGCCGGTCGCGTAATACTTGCAACAATATCACGGTCAACGTCCGTTACACGGTAAATTTGATTACTCTCATCCCCTTCTGCAAAAAATGAAACATATTCTGGTATTGTGCCGGCGTCAGTCCAACACCAGATCGAGCGGTGTATGTGTTTATTCCGAAGAGATTGCCACTCTTCAACGGATTCATATTGATACATGAGCGGAAACGCTGCATCATGTTCATAACTTTCGTCAACAAACGTCACAAAAATATCGTCAACTGGGAACAACTTCGGCGACGCGAGAATTTGTTCATAGATCGATGCTCCACCTATAAACCAAACATGATCATAATTCATGGCGTAATTATGCATTTCCGAGAGATTCTTGATGAATGTAACACCTGTAGGTTTACCAGTGGACCCAGATGGTGCCAAGGAATCCGCATCATGTAACGCAGATACGATGAAATTATCTCGAAAGGGAAGTGGTTGTACGTTCGCTGGAATACTTTCCCACGTCTTTCGCCCCATAACCACCGCGCTATTATATGGGAACACCGAAGACCTCGTCATTTGAGAAAAAAACCGGAGATCTCTTTCGATTTTAGGCCATGGCAAAGTTCCTTTATATCCAATGCCACCACCGCGGCAAAGCGCAACAATCATTTTGAATTCGGTGACACGACAAGAAGAAGACGACATTGTGTTTCGGATAAAATATAGAATGAAAACACTTTATTATATATTTATTATTACTCTACGAGTAACCGCGCACACGACAGATATTAATCTTCTATTGATATTATAGTATCACAACCAATGGAAAAGCCGGCATCAGAGATTCCGATTTATAAAATATGTCATATCCGGTCGCCTGATGATATTGCAGAACAAGCAGCAGAATCAACTGCCGCAAAAGCATCATCGCTTTCTCCAGAATACAATGTATTATACGTGTTTTATGGGAATGTAGAATTCACAACTGATGATGGGACAATCGTAAATATCAATGATGTTTTCGTCCGAGAGCAAGAGAACCCATTCTTCAAAACGATATTTAGTGATTACGAACTCTATTCGATCCGGCAAAATGAAATGAAGGTCGTCTTCCTTCCCGAGAGAATATATCCCGACGATTCGATCGAAACCATCAAAAAGAAGTTTCTCTATTTAACGCGCGACCAGGTCGGTCTCTCGTACTCAGAGCTGTATTTCTTCTGTAAGAAAGTGAAGACGATTACAACGCAAATGGCGCATGATAACATTACCTCAAATGGAAAACTAGAAATGACACCGATCCGGGTTCAAAACTATTTACTGAATATCGACAACCAGCCTATGGCTGCATCATCTGCATCGGGAGATACGACCACTGAATACGCCAAGCTCGGTCCACCCACCGGAGGCACCAATGGAAACTATACATACACCAATATAGCAAATCTAAAATTAGAAGAGAAACCCCGTATTATAAATGTCACAATGGGTCAAGAACTAAATATCGCATCGAGTTACGAATACCCATATGCAGTAAATCCGTTTGACGCAATAAACGCTGACCCTTTTTTAGAAATTCATGCAAGCGAAATCGTAAATACAACAAACAAGATGGTTCTAGTCGATTACGATGTTTTCCTTCATAATACGATTTATTTGGTTTCGGCGGAAGATGTACTGATTTATGCGAAGGAAATAAATATTGTTGCACCTACAGCTGAACCGGTCGCTAGTGGCGGCGGCGCGGCTGCACCTGAAATGACTCGTGGGGCGAAACTGATCTATGAGTCCTATATGGTTCAAGTATATTTTCCATATCTCTCGGCGTATCGCGATGATACACGTCATTTGCCCGTCGGCCAAGGATCCGCAGAAGCGTCAGGTGAAATTGATCTGGCTACGATTCATTCACAAGAAACACTTCTGCTTCATAAGTTGAAGTTATTCGACGCGGATAAAAAGATATTGAACGAGAGATTTATGCGTCAAACCGCGAATATCAAACTACTCTATGACATTTACGAGAGACGCACATCTGAACAAAACTACATTGACGATGGTATTCGGGGTGTCGAATTTATGATTCATCCGGAGACGCCATACAACCAATCTCTCGACGCGGTGTTCAAAATGATTCATTGTTCCGAGTATATTCCGTATATTAAATACAATCCTGGCAAGAAACGCGACAATATTTACAAGCTGTATATCTCCGGAGTGAGTCGTAGCGGGCGTAAGATTCCTTACTTACCGAAAAGCGATATTTTCCGCCTCATTAAAACAACCGCGCGTAAGAAGAGTGTCGCAATGTATATTCATTATACATACTCAAATTCCGATATCCCTGATCACAAAGCCACGCATTTACCGATTCCTATTTTATGCGAATTCTATCCAGACGGATCGATCTATGTCAAGCTTTTTGTCAAATATTCGTTTACAACGGTAGATATAGAGAGCATCATCAAAGCAACTGTGAATCCAGTACTGCGTGTTATTAAAGAACATGTAGAACAAAGTGGATTTCAGATGACCCTGTTCACGAAATTACATCATCCCCAGATTGAATTGATTAACGTGGAATATTTTGCTCAACTCGCGATTACACGGAATATCGAAATAAAGCAAATGATCAAGTGTATTTCCAGTGCGTTTAATGAGATAGAAGGTAGTCTGAAAAAAGGGATTATACTGAGATACAAGCGTGTTAGTAATTATAATGACATGTCGAGTCAGGATGCATATATTATAGAGATGATGAATAAACGTCAGAGCGACCGCGACATCATTGACGGCCTCCGAGATAATTATATGATGACAGATGCTGATGCTCGATTCAAATTATCTTCTATATTGTCATCTCTGCAAACACAGCAATTTTCGCGGTTTCGTGGTGGGAATATTCGAATCAAGAACAATCCCGGGTTTCTTACCAAAATAACAAAGGGCGCATTCAATAATATAATCACAATTGAGATTGCAAATATCAACAATGTTCTATTTTTACCCACACTTCATATTTACTTGGACTCTATTCTTCGTATCTATCAGAATCCAGGGACGACTGATATTCCTTATGAAAAGATTGCCGAACTCTGTGCGAATGCTGCAGCAGTAGTAGCCGCGTCGCCAAGTGCAGCTGATTCTACACCGAAAGCCGCTAGTTCCGATGTAATTCCACCATCAAAAGAAAGCGTCGCTGATCTTTTTGCACGTAATGTGCGGCCAGAAGCCGTCATTGGCGATACTCATCCATCAGATCGTGAAGAATCAATTGAAGTTATGCCAGAAATTGTACCGGTTATAAAAAAATCGGCATCATCCGCGGAATCAGCACCACTTGTCTTTGGATTCGAAGCGGAAGCTCCTCGGAAAGAAGAAGAAGAGATCGATTTGTTTGATTTATTACAGGGAGACGATGACGATGATGACGACGGCGGTGGCGGAGGAGGCGCCGGTGATAGTGCACCGAATAGCGCACAAGACGGAGGTGCGGGTGGAGCCGCTGCTGCTGCGCCGAAAAGAAAAAGTGCCGCCCCCGCAAGATCTGGGTCAGCAGCAGCTGCTGCCGAGGTAGAAGAAGATCTCTCAGATATAACTGGTATGGAATTAGCGAACCCTAATCCATTCTCAAAACGTATTCAAGAACGCGACCCAGTGATCCATTTAAACGAAGATGTTGGTAAATTCAATGCATATTCGCGCAGTTGTCCATGGAACGTGCGCCGTCAACCCGTGATTTTAACAAGTGAAGAAAAGGCGCGAATTGATCGTGAGCATCCGGATTCTTATTCACAGAGCATTACATATGGTTCTGACCAGAGCAAACAGTATCATTATATTTGTCCGAGGTATTGGAGTTTGAAACATAATACAAGTCTCACCGAAGAGGAAGTGAAATCAGGAAAATATGGTGCCGTGATTCCTCAAAAAGCGAAGAAAATCCCGCCAGGAGCAAATATATTCGAGTTCACGGATGACAAATACCACGTTGACGAAAAAGGCAACTACAAACAGCATTACCCAGGGTTCTTGAAGAAAGACGCGCACCCGAAAGGGTTATGTGTTCCATGTTGTTTTGCTCAGTGGGACAAACCATCGCAAACGACAAGACGCCAAGAGTGCGAATCAAAACAATTTGAAGCGGTAAGAACAGAAACGTCAGTAAAGGGAGCAAAAGCATCTTCGTCTACGCCAGTTGTTCAAAATGAGGAAGACGTACTGCAAGGCGAAGGCGCAGCCGCAGCCGGAGCCGCCGGATCTTCTTCATCCGCGGCGGTATCATTCTATTCCGAACCTGCCAAAATTAACGAAATGAAAGACGACCGTATTTTAAGTTCAGATAAGTTCCCTCTTGAAAATAATCGGTGGGGATATTTACCAGTTCAAATTCAAAAGTTTCTGTTTACTGATAGTCGAAATTGTCAAGTAAGTATTAAAAATACGGCAATCAAAAAAGATACACCATGTTTGTTGCGTCGTGGCGTTGAAACACATGATCGTCAATCGTTCGTATCTGCGATTGCATATTATTTCAAAGAAAGTATCGGTCTTACAACCACAACGGTTATTACACCGGAACATTCCGAAGTGTCTGGTGCGGCAACCAGGCAAGGAATGAAATCCAAAATTCGTGAAACTATTTCCGCATCGATTGACGCAGAACCATTGGTTGCTGAGGGAGGTATATCACTCAAGGATCGAATATCTAAGTCGATTGCTCAAAGTATCCAGAAACATTCTGCACAAATCAAGAAAACATCCGCGTCCGCATCCGAATCAGCAAGTGGCGCATCTTATGCACCTGAGACCCCTACCCCTATCCCAAGAGCGGCGGCTGGAGGTGGCGGCGGAGCTGCCCAAGCGTACGAATATCCATCTGATGATGAGACTCCGGTTGCAATGACGCCACGATCAAGTAGTAATGCGGCGCTTGGGTTCATGGTGCCCTCGGCGGCTGCTGAATCAGTGACTTTATCTACGACTGCAGTTCCTACAATCCGAGAGATGCGTAATATTATCATACAATCTCTCGACATCGACACATTCATAACATTACAGAATGGTACACTTGCGGATGTATTCTATAATCCAAATAAAGAACTGAGAGATATACAAAAATACGAAACATCGAATATCTCTCGAACTCTCCCTCCGGAGTCATTCGCCAGGATCTGTAACGCGTATGAAAATTTTATCGCATATCTTGATGATGATACATCGATTATTGATCACACGTATCTCTGGGACATTGTCTGTCGACCGAATGAAAAACTATTCAAGAATGGGAACAACATTATTCTCATTCATATCCCGGATGACGACATTACAAATAACGTCCAGGTGATTTGTCCAACAAATGCATATTCGGGTGAAGTATTCGACGCAAACCGCAAAACAATTATTATAATGAAACGCGACACGTATTATGAGCCGATTTACTTATTTGAGAGCAAATCGAATGGGAAATACGAGTTCACAGGACGGTTCGCAATCAAGAGTAAAACTATTATGCCCAAAATCAAGCATGTCATCGAAAATATTCGCGACCTTTATTTTTCGTACTGCCGCCTTCACGCAAGTCAGCCACGCGAATACAGGTACAAAATGAATAAACCGGCACATATCATCGCAAAAATACTCACGGATGCAGGGTTTGAAATCCAGGCACAGGTAATGAATTTTAATAGTAAGGTTATCGGTTTAAAAATCTCTCAGACAATAAGTTCAACAAAGTTGAATCCGAGCGCGCTGGTCAAGAAGGTAATCATGCGTAAAAAATGGACCGGTGTTATTCCTACCGCAGTTTCGCCACCTCTTGTTAATAACAGTTCATCTGCGAACCCTTTACCCCCAATGATTATGATGGATGACGAGGATCTTTGGAATATGAGTTACAGTGAAACAGTTGACTTCTTAGAAACGGTTGCTCGTCAAGTAAAGAAAACAACTAAAAAAGAGATACATTGCCGACCTAGCGTAAAAGTTGTAGAAGATGGTCTAGTTGTAGGTGTCATCACTGAAACCAACCAGTTTATTCAAATCAACGTAGATAAAGATCCACAACTAAATCAAGACGACGGTCTGCCAACCATAACTGAAAACAATCACTTAGTAGCTGATAAGGAAATTGCAACAAAACCAGAAGGTGCTGTAGATAAAACGCGTGAAAGATATGTGCGACATATTCGATTGGAAACCAACTTCTATAATGTATTCCGAAATACTGCTCGTAATGTATTAAACCGGCCGGAAAATAAAGGAATAAAGGATGATATTGAGAAATTGATTTCGTCTCCATTTACAATTTATCAAAACAAGTTATCGCAAATCATCGCGCATATGAAACGAATACTTTCAAAATACATATCGTTTATTAGATACAGTAAACATACATTGAAACTAGTTGGTGAAATATCTGGTTGCATTACAAGCGATGATGAAACATGTGGCAAGAAAAGTTACTGTTTAAAAGAGTCAGGTGGTTTGTGTAAACTACTGCTCCCCCAGCGTAATTTGATGTATCCAGATATCGACAATGAAATCGCCTATTTTGGTAAATTAGCGGATGAAATGATACGTTATGAACGTGTGAAACTGTTTATGTTTGAACCCACCAAATATCTTTCGTTTCAAGATAGAAAATACGATCTTCGTGATGATGAAATCATTTTACTTGAAACGTTTATTACACAAGAGTATTTTGAGAATATGGAACCAGCGGATGCAAACCCATATGTATTCCAAACAAATTTTTATACAGTAGCGCCAAGTAATGCAGGTAGTCGCGGTATTCAAGCATATGATGCAGTGTATCGTAAAGAATACATCGACCGATATTTAGAACTGGAGTCAGTGGGATCGTCTTCAAATGGGGGGCGTGATGAACAAAAGGCGGCGGCAGCGGCGGAAGCGGGGGCGGCGGCCGGAGGAGTCGCAGAAGAAGTAGTATCCGGCGTCCCTCCTCCCGAATCGTCTTTTCAAATCAACGAAATCAATCATGTTCTCGATTTCTGTCGACAAGTATCGAAACGTAAAATAACAGAAAAAATGAGACAGTTGTTTTTCCCAAAGATGAATACGTTTGAAATTCTATTTTCGAATGAAAGTAATGAATGTTCTTTTGATGTTATTTTGACGATATTGCGTATTGTTGCACAAAATGCGTCGAAATGTCCAAGCGGACATACATGCGTTCGTCAAAAACCGAATCCATTTACGTTTCAATCGATGGATGCTGGTGGTGCCGCGGGAATGGCAGGCGAACCCGAAACTGAATTATGTCAAAGATGCCGTACATCAATCGGTCAAGATCATACTGAATTTGCATGTCGTCAATGCAATTATTTTGTATGTGAAAATTGCCGTCACCAACACGTAGACGAACTTGCCGAAATGACAATATCAAAACTTAAGAATATACTTGTAGGTGAATATGATAAATTTGCGGGTATGGGTCTCGGAAAGAAGCTAACAATGATACTTAACGGTTATGGTATGAAGAAATACGCAGACATTATCAACGACGAACGGGCAACCCTCACGCAAATCATTCAAAGTGAGAATTATTTCTTAACCAACGTAGATATTTGGATTCTAGCTTTATATTTTAAGATACCAATTGCGTTCATATCTCAAACATTATTAAGTGAAAACGGTGAGAATCTAATGATATTATATGGTGATCATGAATCCAATAGCTATTTTTTCGTTCATCCATTTTCAGTAACACAGGATGTTCCGTCGAGATTCGGATTAATCGAAGTAAAGCAGGCGGATTATTCATTATTAAAGATACCACTCGAATTTATATCTCCGGATCTACGAGAAAGTGTTCGAAACCAAGAAGAAGAGCCAGTTTCACTTGAAGAATATATACGCACATTTAAATTAGGGAATATAAAAAATAAGAAGCGCGTGTTTATGCTTACAGAACCTATTGGCGCGGAAGAACCTGCCCGAGAAGCTGTACCGCTTGATAATCCACTTGGGAAAGTCGGTATGATGCCGTTAAATGCATCATCATTGTTTGAATAACTAAAAATAAACTAAAAGATATATAGGAAAATGAACCAGATTCAAATACCGTCCGGATACGTAACAGCAGATGTTATATCTCGTAGTCAAGCAATTAATTCTACACCACAACTAATAATAAGTGATGTTTTTGACATACCTGATTTTATACCTATACCAGCAGCATCGCATACATTGGTACCTCTCGCACCCGCACCCGCACCCGCACCCGCACCCGCACCCGCTCCCATTCTGGTTAATATTCCTTTACAACCTCCATCATTATCACGAACATCAACTCCATTACCGGTAGTACCTGTATCACATGTGATACACAATAACACGAATATCCCACCGCAAATACAAAGCACTCCCATCAATTTTATAAAAGCAATCAATCATTCGGCCATGACGGATGTTATGAATCAAGCGATCGCGCGGAATACAATACCTCCTGCTCAATCAGTGGGAACAAAAAAAACAGATGCAACGATTCCCGTACAAACATCAAATAAACCAATCATAACACATACACAAGTGCCACCATCACCAGCACCACTATCACCAGCACCACTATCACCAGCACCACTATCACCGACATCCATAGCATCACCAGTGCCAGCGTCTACGAATAAAGCAACCCATCGTGTTAAACCTACGAATACTAAAATCATGATAGATGATGAAGATAAAGATACCGCAATTGACTATGATGATGAAGACCCTGAAATTAAAAAAACCAAATTATCTCTTTTCCATTTCGCCAAAGATATCACATTCAATTTGATATTCACAATACCGTTTCTACGAACCAAACTAAACAATATTCTTCGCGAGCCAAGTTTAGCAATAAATCAAATCGAACGTGTCTTTGATGAATTCAAAGATCGATTGAATCGAGCACAATTGGAGAGTCTTAAGAAGTATGTTTGCGAAGATGGAATACGTGACAAGTTGAATTTCATACTCGAGTCTGGGTTCAACAAAATCTTATCCGATGGAAAAATCGATATCAATGATGCACCGCAATTCAATCAACTCGTATATTTTATTATTAAGTCATTTAACAATATTAACCAGGGTAAAGTGTATCGTTTTTATGTGTCTAGCGAACATGTAATGCTTCTTCTTCATTTCATATTGAAATCCGTGTTTATTCTTACATTAAAGGGCGAAGAAGAACAAATGGCGATCGGTCTTTTAGACACAAGTTTTAAATTGGTTCAAATCGAAGTACTTCCACTAATTTCGAAACGTTGGTATCATCGATTCCGGATTTGCCACGCAGTTCGGGAAATAGAGGAACTGATTGAATAATCGAATGAATAATGGAATGAATAGAATGAATGGAATCGAATATTTAGGAAAATGCGTAAACGGCGCGTTTTTTCGCGAAAAGAACTTAAAGATATTTTCTTTGTATAGTATGTGAAGGGACGTTCTCCTCTTTCACCTCCTGAAAGGATTGGGAGTATGAATGTGATGTAATATTTTACAGATTTCTAAGTTATTCACAAATCAATTTTCGTCACAAAATTATTGACATTGTTTTATCTATCAAGTAGGATATATAACCCAAGGTCCGCTTTGTGATGATTATCTGCTTAATTTAATTTGATTTGTGGGTTGTAGAAATCTGCAATTGTTGTATCTTTTTACCGGTGTAGCTCAGCGGCAGAGCGTCTAAACACGTCGTTTGTTACCTTTTTACTAGTTCCGCGAGGAACAGGTCCGATCTACGAATGATTATCGCCTTATAAGCGGAAGGTCGTAGGATCGAAACCTACCGCCGGTATTGTCAAGCTGGACGCTATAAACGCAGCATCGTCATTTCAAGTCTAAGAAACACTCTCATTTTACCGGCATGGCGCAGAGGCAAGCGCGCGGGGCTCATAACTCCGAGGTCACTCGATCGAAACGGGTTGCCGGTATTCATCAACACATCGCACCGGTGCTTCAGGCACTAGAGCAACACCACAAACCTCCTTAGCTCAGCGGCAGAGCGCGAGGCTCATAACTTCGAGGTCGGCGGATCAAAACCCCCAGGAGGTAATAACCCATTTGGGTTTTCATTTGTTCATTTACAGAAATGAACACGCTTTCACAAAGCACAAACATTTCAAGCCACTTCCACGGCGGACGTTTATCGTCTGACACCTACTTTACTGATGACTCATCATCATCGGTCCGATAGTCGGATGGTTATTTTCTTATTCATTACAAGGACGGTGTGGGATCGATACCTACAGGTGGCATTTGTCAAGCTGGACGCTATAAACGCAGCACATGACCAAGGTCGTATTGTTTTACCGGGGTGGCGCAGGGGGAGCGCGCGGGGCTCATAACTCCGAGGACGTAGGATCGATACCTACCTCCGGTAGCTTTCATTTTTCGCATTTTATAGAATTGCGATCGTCTCTACGAGATGACTCCATCAACTCCAAACAAATTCATAACAGAAGTCGATGCACGGTGTGTAATGTAGACAATGTATGAATTATTATCTCGTCTGACACCTATTAGACCGTTTCACCAACGGTACGAACGTTAGACGGTTATCTTATTTAGAATTCTTACTCGAGAAGTGTAGGTGTGTCGAATGACTAACCTATACAATCGAGATTTAGTCAAGCTGGACATTTCTCACAGTAGAACTGTAGAATTGAGCGAAAGCTCAAAAAACGTAGCACCCAAACTGTTTTACCGACATGGCGCAGAGGCAGCGCGCGGGGCTCATAACTCCGAGGTCACTCGATCGAAACGGGTTGTCGGTATTTTACCAAAATCATATAAACACTTGTTGTTTATATTATTTAACACACACACACACACACACACACACACACACACACGCAGACGCAGACGCAATGGACGTACCAGGACAAAATCAACGTGTCGAACAGATGAAGGCGGTACAAGCGGAAGGATTGGAATTATTTACGCGGAAGAATAAAGACTATGGCGACGCGTTTGCGAAGTATGGCGTCATTGGAGTTCTTATGCGGATTGAAGACAAAATCCAGCGATCCATGTCAATCACCAAAAACGGCGTGAATTTAGTGAATGATGAAGGAATACGAGACACATTGATCGATTTACACAATTACGCGGCAATGGCGTTGATGTTGTTGGATGAATGAATATAATTATATTAAGTAATATAAATAAATTGCATAAATGCAGAATAAAAATATAACAAAAGAGCAGGAAAAACGCTATGAAAAACTAAACTCTATACATCCAACAAAATTAAAACCGAATGAAAAATATGAGTTTAATTTAATATTGGGTAAAAAATATTTATATTTAAGTACACTTAAACGGTATACGCAGAATGAAAAAAAGTTTTATAGAGACCAAGGCAACTATTTTGTAAACTACGCAGAAAACATTCGAAAACGCCACGCTTTGAAATTAATTGTTGTTTAATTTTTCAATTACCGGATATCGTAAACACCCTTAAAAAGACTTAAATAAAAGTCAAGATAGTTAAGTGGGTATGAGCGCACAACTGCTATCATATTCCGCGCGGTATATGCTCTTTTAGCTCAGTTGGTTAGAGCGCGGGTCTTATGAGCCCGAGGTCACGGGTTCGAGCCCCGTATGGAGCATTTTTTCTTTGTTTTACATCAATAAATTAAAATACTAATATTCTATATAATACAATATTCGTATTTTATGGTTAATCATCGGAAGTCATCGCGTAAGACCCGTGGTCAAAAACGCGGCAGCAGCACTCGTCGTCGCGCAGCATCTACTATCCGTCATCGTCGTTCTCATTCTCACCGTCGTCGCCCTATCCAAAGCGGGGGATGAGGCCAGGCCCAACCTGTGGCCAATTAAATAGAACTACACTAATAATGATACGAATCTAGTATAATATATTGTTGTGAAGACGCGTATATAAACCGACCAACGGATAAACGCGGTACTGATTTGATATATTGAATGGTTCACTATTGTTAGTGTGTATGAATATTTAGTATTACTATAATATAGTAAATATTCGGATATGGCAAAAGCAAAAGCAAAACCTAAAAAAACAACAAAGAAAAAACCAAGATCTAAATCGAAGTCGAAGACAAAAAAATCAAAGTCTCCACCACCTCCAAAGATCGATAAAAAAAAAGAAGAAAACAAAGGCGGTCCTGTAGATGAAAAAGGTAATCCATTTCCAATCGATAATCCAGAAGGTGGAGATCCGATTTGTCCTGGAGGATATAAAATCGACTACGACTTCGATCCAATGAATGATCCAATTGATCCACCTTTCCGGTGTATTCCTGCATTGAAGGATGATAGTGATGGAAAGGATGGCAATAACAATAATGATAACAAATCAGATACTCCTCCAGTGAGTAACAGTTCAAACGAATTGCAAACGGACGACGATATGAATGGTGGATCTATACGACGAAAAATAAAACATAAACGTACGCGTAAAATAAAACGCAAATACTAATTATTACAATAGGCCAATTACACTTATTTAGAATCCCATATCATAGTCATCATCCACTTTTCCAAGTCGAACTTTCTTCACATTGTCCACGCATGATTGGATCGCCAATTTCGGAATACCACACTTATCCGTATCCAATCCAACCGATGAGTTCGCCTTGAACGCTTCTTCAATCTCTTCATTTGCGTCAGTATGACGATACTCCACTGCTTCTTGTTTCATCATCTCGTCCATATTCACGAGTACTTGAAATGCACTTGTTCCATAATATCCTTCCTGTCCGCACATCACATTCGCTGAAATACCACGCATCGGGTCCAACTCGGCATGTCGCGCCGCTTTCAAGAACATCTCTGGTGTCTCTTCAAATGACGCCTTTGCAATCGGACCAATGTCATCACTGTTGATTCCATGGCGGAAGATCGATATCATTGAAGAGTTAACTGTCATACGGTCGCATAACAGACACACGTGGTGATAGTTGATCGGTGAGTCATCAAATACTTCAGCAAGCTCATTGTAGATCGCCTGGCGCGCCGCTTCAATTCCAAACACGCGATATACTTCCTGAATATCATTGCTCACAGTACGTTTGGCGTCAATGTAATCTTGTCCGAGCATATGTATCAGATTGGTTCCCGTTGTATCAAGCACCCAACTATCCTTTTTCGTATACACTCCATCCGATTTCGTCAACGTATTCTTGATTTTACGAAGCATGACCTTCTTGATTCCTTTCACACCACGAAGCACAATATTATTCAATAACTGATCTTGGAACGTCTTGATCATATAGATATGGTCGGACTGATCAAGCGGGTTTTGTTTGTTGCCGCCACCCCCGCCTCCAAATCCACCACCGCCAGATTTCTTACCTTGTGAGATATTCTCCATACGAAGTCGGAATACGAGATTGTCGTCATTATAGTCTGAAAATGCACAGCTCACTTCATTTCCATAGCTGTTCTTGATTGCAAAGTGGATGTCATCCATCGTGAGTTTCTTATCCAACATCGCCTCAGAATCAATCTTGATACGGATAATCCACTTTGATTTCATCGCCGCAGCCGCTGCTGATGATGCTGCTGCCCCTCCGCCGCTCGGGAGATCAGGAACCCCCGATGTTCCAGCGATCACTGAATCACGCACACATTCCTCCATCAGCTTCTCGAACTCTTGATACTGAGACATCACCTCGCGGTCTTGCTCTACAAGTGTATTCAAGTCATCTGGATCAAAGCACACTTCCACGCTTTCTACAACTTCAGCCAACTTCGTATGCTCGATCAGCGGAATAAACTCCTGGACACGTTCTGGTGTTGATTCATCGTCCTCCTTGAAATACACTGTAATCGACGGGTTCTTTGGATTCTCCGAAAGCGACAAGATTTCCTCAATACGCGGCACACCACGTGTAGCGTTTGACTTGGATGCAACACCGGCAGAATGAAATGTGTTCAACGTAAGCTGGGTGGTCGGTTCACCGATACTCTGCGCAGACACCATTCCCACCATTTCACCCGGTGCAACGATGGATCGCTTGTACTGAAGATTAATGACACTGATCAGGATAGATAATGCACTCTTATTGAACCGCTTCACGAGAAGAAGCTGATTTGGAGAGAGGTAATAATAGTACATGACCTTAAAGAGGAGAGTTGGTGGCGCGTAATATATATTCTCTAATTGACGAAACCCCGCAGATATCATCTCCATCGCTTCCAGCGGCGTAATGTCAACCATCGAGTTCTGATTGATTTGTTGTTGCGCTTGAACATTGTTGATGATGTGCATGAATGACACTGGCATTTGGACATTCTTATTGTCGAGATTGTTGAACACGCGCTCAATGATCAAATCGCGCATTTCAATCATGTAGTCAATGAGGTCTCGGATTTTCTTCACTGTCGCGGTCTTCTCCTTCTTCATCTTCGCGTATGTTGTCTTCGTAAACGCAGTGGCCGCGCTCTCTTGCGTTTCACTCGAGTTGTCGAGCGGCATATGGAAATGCGCATAGATTTCGTCCATACTCATTGCGACCAACGGCAGCGACTGGTTCTCCACCTTGATTGTGTCGATTCCATCATCTCCGTACGCGAACTGGATAATGCGTTGTTTACCGTTACGGACGGTCATATCGTATTCGACTTTCAGATCTTCCATACCTTTAATGAGACGACGCTGGATATAACCTGTGGTGCTCGTCTTAACAGCCGTATCAATCAGACCAATACGACCACCCATTGCGTGGAAGAAGAGCTCCTCCGGCGACAACCCCGAAATAAACGAACTCTCAATAAATCCACGTGCCAGAGGTCCATCATCAAACTTGTTGAAATGCGGTAATGTACGACTATCAAAACCGTACGAGATACGCTTCCCTTCGATCGCCTGCTGTCCAAGACACGAAATCATTTGCGAAATATTGATGTCGCTACCCTTTGAACCCGAAAGCACGAGACCAATGAAACGGTTCTCTGAGTTCAAACTTTTTGTTCCGATACCACCTGCCTCACTCGTCGCAGTATTCAGAATATTTGACACTTTTGCCTCGAATTCCGCCTCATTTGACTTTCCAGTCTTGTTCTCGAAAATCCCCAGATGGACCTGATCAATCAAGTTCTTCACCTCCGTCTTCTTCTTCGTGATGACATCTGCGATCTGAGTATTCGTCGTCTTATTCGCAATAAGATCGCTGATACCAACACTGTACGCATGTGATTTCATATATTCCGTAATAATATTCTGAAGACCGTCAATGAAGTCCGATGCTGCGATATTTCCAAAATCGTTGCATACACGCTGGATCAACCCAACCCCGCCACCACCAAGGACGCTCTTGTCGATTTGACCACGAATCATTCGACCATTTCGGATCTCGACGACATTGTTTGAAGTGGCGTAGTCTTCATTCGGATTCTTCTCACCAAATGCCTTCTTCTTGTATTTCAGAGTCAAAGGCGGCAGGATTTGCGACAAGACGTCGAAGTTGCTCACATTCTCCCCGCTCTTGAATAGGGTTTCATTCACACGAGGGTATGCTGCGAGCAAGTTCATCGCCTCCCTCGGCGTAAATTTGATATTTTCACGTGTGAACAAGTAGGACCCAATCAGTGAATCCTGGAAAACACCGATGATCGAGTTATTGTTTGCCGGACTGATGAGTTGATAGGGAACTGCGGCCAAGTGGCGCAACTCGATCTCGGACTCGTCGTCTTGTGGCATGTGAAGGTTCATTTCATCTCCATCGAAGTCTGCATTATAAGGTTTCGTACAACCAACATTCATACGAAACGTATCTCCCTGGTACATCACGCGCGCAATATGACACATCATACTCATCCTGTGAAGTGTCGGCTGACGATTGAAGAGAATCGCGTCACCGTCCATCATGTGGCGATGAACGATATCTCCATTGTTCAGTATAATATTTGCACGGTCTGCATAACGAAGCGAAATCGATTCGCCCGTCTTCCGCTCCAGAATCTTCGCACCAGGGTACTCATCCGGACCCGAGCGAACCAACCGAAGCAGGAATTTCTTGTTCCGATCATTGACGACCACCGGCTTCGTGATATTCTTCGCGATTTTCAACGGAACTCCAAGCTCGCGAATTGACAGGTTGGGATCGGGTGTAATCACAGAACGCGCCGAGAAATCCACACGTTTTCCCATCAAATTCCCACGAACGCGCCCCTGCTTACCATTGAGGCGTTCTTGAATCGATTTCAGGGGACGACCTGACCTTTGCGCGACAGGTGCACAACCTGGAATGTTGTTGTTGACCTGAGTAGCAACGTAATACTGGAGCATCATGTGCCATCCATCAACCACATTTGCAGGAGCGCCCTCATTAATCTTATCTTGTAGTGTCGTATTCGCCTTAATAATATTCACGATGATATGAGTGATGTCGTCTTCGCTCCTTTGAGAGCCATCCATTTTCACGGAAGGGCGAACGGCGGGTGGCGGAATCGCGAGAACCTGACAGACCATCCAATCCGGGCGAGAAAACACCGGACTAAATCCCATGAACTCGACATCTTCATCACTGATTCTGCGGAAGATTTTGATGACGATTTCTGGAGTGAGTTTCATAGAGAGTGATCCATCCTTGTCGGTTTCTGCAGCACTACCTGCAATATTAGCTGCAGTGGTCTCTTCTAAAATTCCTTTGACGTTGTCCCATTCAGCGTAGATTTTGCCGAGACCAGCCTTCATCGTAATACGAGTAGGCTGAAGACAACCACAACCGGTCTCAGTGTCTTCACCGCAACGCTTGATTTTGCTAGCCACACGAAACACCTGTGTCCATCGCTCATCTGCAGGCAATCTCAGAAGTTGCTTATTCGCAGATTTGCTCATCCGAAGAGCACTGCACTTGATACAGACACAACGCAGGATTTTTATAATCGTTCCTAGATATTGATAGTAAAACACGGGTCGGGCCAGCTTGATATGTCCAAAGTATCCGGGGCATTTCATATAATCCAACCCATCTGTTGGACAAATCACACCGGGGTCAATTGGACCCATTCTCGGGTCAAATAAACCACCGATGACGGGTTTATTGTTCACATATGTTTCACGATTGGTGATTTCAGCGACAGATCCTTTCAATATTTCTTCGGGTGACATGATACTAAATTGAATACCAATTATTTTAGATACGGGGGTAGTCGTTGACATTGCCATTGTTTTTGGGTATGTGAAACCTTTTTGTGTTCGGTCTTCTTATATACCTACTATAATATTTAGATTGTTTTCAATTTTAATGAGATATGGATATTCGAATGATAATGAACGTAATGGAATGGAATGGAATCAAGTAGAAGAATGAAAAAATCGAACGAAAAAAATTGAAATGGTTTTTTGATGAATGACGATCCACAGTGATTCGTCAAGAACAACAAGAACGACAATGCCATTCATTATCAAGAAGAACGACAAGAAGAAATCCGCCCGTATCTTCGGATCCAAGACGACTTATAAGAAGCATCGTGACGATGAGGACAACAAGGGTATTCCTGAATCGGAATCCGGATCTGGATCAGAGTCTGAAGGAGAGCACTCCTCCGGATCATCGTCTGCGTCTGTTTCTGTCCCTACTCGCCGGCGCAGCACTCGCAATATGGTCGTGACGAAAAAAACCAAAACCAGAGCTGCAAACATGGTGGTTGGCAAAATCGCGGAGGCACTTGCTTCATCGGTGATTGCCGCCGCTATTGCCAACGGCGGCAAAGGCAAAGGAAAAAAGTTACGCCGTGACGAAGAGGAGGAAGAAGAAGACAGTGATGCTGAAGAGGAATATGAAGACGAAGAAAATGTAAGTACCGATGACGACGATGACAGTCAAGAAGAAGAGACTGAAAGTGGAGAAGAAAACAGTGATGATGACGAAGACGAGAGCGATGATGACGAAGACGACGACGACTACGACAGCGAGGATGACGAAGACGACGACTACTTCAGTGACGACGACAGCGATGACAGCAGCGAAGCCGACATTGCGCGTCAGAAGAAGGATCAAAAGAAGATGGAACAGCGTTGCGAAAACAACAAGAAACAACTTGCCGAGATCAAAGAAACGATTCAGTCGCTCACTGACACGATGTCGAGCAACACTTCACTTGCAAGCAATAAGTTCATGAAAAAGCAGCTCGAAGAAATGAAGCAAAAGCAGCGTGACATTGAGAACCAGCTCCGCGCCGATGAAAAGAAGCGCGACAAGCTGAACGTCAAGGAGTTCAAGACACTTCTCAGGAAGAAGAACTCTACCAACGATCTCCGCTACTTTCGCCGTCACATGACTCCCGCTGAGCAACAAAAAGTCATCGCTGACTTAAAGCAAATCCACGCAGTCAGCATCATTCAGAAACCGTACCGCCTTTCCCTTTTGGAGACCGACATTCCTATCGCATTCAAGGCGATCGCCATGCGCAAAATCAACTCGCTTCGTCACATGGAGCCGGGTTGCGGTGAGTACTACAAGGTGAAGAACTGGGTAGATACCTTCATGAAGATCCCCTTCAACAAAACCAGAAATCTCCCACTCACGATCGAGGATGGACTCCAACGTTGCAGCGAGTTCATGGAGGCGTCCAAGACCACGCTCGACACTGCCGTCTATGGACTCAACGACGCGAAGCTGCAGATTATGCAGATGCTCGGTCAGTGGATTTCAAACCCAGGCGCGATGGGAAGTGCAATTGCAGTCAAGGGTCCGATGGGAACAGGAAAGACCTCGCTTGTGAAGGAGGGTATCAGCAAGATCCTCGGCCGTGACTTTGCATTCATCGCGCTCGGTGGTGCGACCGACAGTAGCTTCCTCGAGGGTCACTCCTACACTTACGAAGGCAGCACCTGGGGCAAGATTGTCGAAATCATCATTCAGTGCGGTTCCATGAACCCGGTCATTTACTTCGATGAGCTCGACAAGATCAGTGAAACCGCCAAAGGCGAGGAAATCGTCGGCATCCTGACGCACCTCACCGACACGAGTCAGAACTCGCAGTTCCACGACCGCTACTTTGCCGAGATCGACTTTGACTTGAGCAAGTGTCTCTTCATCTTCAGCTACAATGACGAGAGCAAGGTCAACCCCATTCTGCTCGACAGAATGTACAGGATCAATACTACGGGTTACAACAAGAAGGACAAAACTCAGATTGCACAGAAGTATCTCATCCCTAAGATTTGCGCACAGGTTGGGTTTCGTGAAGGAGACATTGCTATCCCAGATTCAGTGATCGAGCACATCGTGGAGAACTACACCGAAAGGGAGGAAGGTGTCCGCAACCTGAAGCGCTGTTTGGAAGTCGTTCACCGTAAGTTGAACTTGTATCGACTCATCAAGCCGGATACGCCGCTGTTTGAGAAGGAGATGTCGCTGAAGGTCGCGTTCCCATTCTCAGTGACAAATGAAGTGGTCGACAAGCTGGTCAAGCAAGCCAACGACGATAAGCGGGTCAACTTGAGTTTGTATTTGTAAGTATGTGTGTGTGTGCAGGAATATAGGAATACTCAATAAATATTAAAGATTTTTTTATGTCATTCAGTATTACCATGTCATCTAAGGAGAAGGTCACACTATTTTTTCACAATTTCTGGAATGGTTTTATTGAAAAGACAGATAGTATGGATTATACATTTTTTATGACACTTTTTGAAAAAGTATTCAAATCTCCAGTTTGTATTACAACTTCTCCGGAAGAAGCAACTGTATTGATTGAATCTATATTTGGTGATAATACTTACTTATATCATAAAAAATGGAGAGCAACTGTTTTATTCACCGGAGAGTCTCACTATTGTAACTATCCTCACGTATCTAAGTTTGACTGTGTATTAGGTTTCGAGGAGACACATGATATTTACGTGAAATGCCCGTTATATCTTTTATTTTTACAAACAAACCCAGAGATATTAGACCAGTTAAAACCCAAAGATGAAAACCAAACACCGCCGCCACCACCGAACAATGCGTCAGTGGTCATCAGCAATCGACATGGTGAGCAACGCTTACGATTTATGGATCGGGTTGAAGAACACATGAAGCTATTTTATGGCGGGAAATATAAAAATAATACAGACGGTGTTGTCAATGGGCATTTTAATTCACCGGAGATGAATGAATTCTACCAGCGCGGGAAATTCGCGATTACGATGGAAAATGCGGATCAACCGTATTATGTTACAGAAAAATTAGTAAATGGTCTTCGGTCTGGGGTGGTGCCTGTATATTGGGGGACATCTCGTGTGAGCGAGTTTTTTAATCCAAAGCGTTTTCTTCACTTGAAGCCGGGTGCAACAGAAGAAGATATATCTGAAATGATTGAACGAATGAAATCAATGACGGATGAAGAGTATCTGCGTATGATTCGTGAACCGATAATGGTACGTTCGATGGAAGATGTCATCGATGAAATTGCAGAGTCTGTAAAAAAAATACTTACCTTGCTTACCTTTCATGTCGTATATGTCTCCTCGTAGTCGTCCGCGATTAGTCGTCCCATTCCATCCTCGTTGCTGCTGCTTCTGCTGCTGCTTTCCAACCTTTGTCTTCTTCATCGCCTTCGTCGTCGTCTTCGTCGTCATCGCTGTTGTTACTCACAGAGTAGCAGTAGCCGGCAAGAGGAGAATTCGAAACGATTGTTCCGTAATCGCGACAGCTTGTCGGCACTTCTTCTTCTTCAAATGCACGAACCGCCTCTTCCGTGAGAATCGTGTCGGCGAGTTCTTGGTCCAGGTATTCGCTGAACACAACCTGGCAGGTGTTGTCGTGGGATGATCTGTGTGCACTCTGTACTTGGATGAGAATTCGTGGTGGTGCACGGCCTCCTGAAACCAAAGCGGAATACTCCACATCAGATGCCTTGAACCGAGTGGGAACGCCTTCTGAAACAGCTGTCAGGTAGTAGGGAGAATGATCCATCGGGTCTCGCTGTTTCTCCATCCACCACGAAGAAGCACAGCGTTCAATGCACGCAATTTGGCGGCAGTCGGCGATGAATTTGCGGCACAGATCGGCGTGGCGGATGATATTCTGGATCGTGTTTTCCGCCGCCCGTTTGTAAGCGAGGATGTCGCGTGTTCGCAGCGCACGAATGATCAGTTCTGCTTGTTCGCAAATCTTGCGAGCAACTGTGCGGTGATTCTGTTGAACCTGTTGAATGAGCAACTTGATTGCTTTGGCTTGGGGAGTTTCATGTTCAATTTCGAGGTCTCCAACAAGTGCCGCTGCGCCGCCTTTCGGTACTTGGTAGACGCCCCCCCTCTCCTCCTCAGTGATTTCGCGTTGTCTTTTGAGGTCGTTGATTTTGCCGGTATTGCCGCCGGTATGTAATGTTTTTTTGAGCTTTTTGACCATGACGTTCCGCTGTTGTTTGTTGTTCACGAGCATTTTGCGCTTGGTCTCAAGCAACTCCAGACCGTCATTGACGGCTTGTTCTGCTTGAAGGAACGCGCTGCATTGAGGCAGTTTGATTGCAGAATGACGGGCGCTGTCGTGATCCACCCTGCACATTGTCACATCGAACTTGCGGCTTCCGAGAAATGTGTCAGGTTCTTCGACGCGCGCGCGCGGTTGTTGAACGTCACAATCGAATTCTCGACGAATGCCTTGCGCGATTTCGCTGATTCGGTTGATGTATTCCTTGAGGTCCTTGGCTCCGTGGATGGTGGTGGCAAATATTCCGTTGGCAGCAGTAGTAGCGGTTGATCTTCTTCTGTAGTTCGTCGATTTTCTGGATGGCATTGTCTTTGTTCTGTGTGTCTTGAATCACTGTTAATCATGAAGTAACAGAAAAAACATTTCAATTTTTTTCACATGGTGGGTGGATGGAACAAACCCACCATGTGAAAATAACCTAAACCCCTGAATCCGATGTACGGTTTCCACCGCGAGTATTCAAGTAGTTAATTTGCTCAGATGTCATACAAATACAGCCAGTGCTTGTCGAGTAAGGCGCGGGACAGCATTCCGGTTTAGATTTGTTCTTAGCGAACATAACCATTTCGCCATTTTTCAATGGTTCGTCTGCACTATAAGAACTACCAGTGTTATTGATTGCACCATATCCAAATTCAGACGCATATGTGTTTGCCTTGGTCACCCACATTCCAGATACATCTCCATTTTGAACCTCGTTAATATCTGATCCCATAGTTGCCATACCTTCGGTGGTATTTACGGGAATCTTTTCATCACGAGGTGCAGGACCGCCACCGGTAGCTTCGCTAAGAACATTCAAACCATTTTGAAATACATTCGGTAATCCGCCCATATCGAGAAAACTTTCAGGCTTCTTCTTTTCGCCAGCACCGGTAACCGCATTTAATCCACTTTGGAATAATCCTCCAAATCCTTGCTTCGTAGGAGGATTCAAAATGGGTGGAGTGGGTTGATTCTTCGACATGATTTCAGCTATATCTTTATTTGCCTGTGTTACAGCTTGAACAGAACCAGGCGTTCCGCTTTCTTTCTTATTCATACCTTCCTTTATAGGCGACCCGGTATTCCCCATGATATAATCAAAAATGGGATAACGGCAACAACTACACATTAAGTTTGCGCCGATGAAGAGTAGAACGATGACGAGTAAAATAAGTTTATAGTCCATTATATATTTGAAAAAAATTGTTGAACAATACAATTATAATAAAACTATAGATAATTATTCATTGCTTAGTGGCATGTTCTCTAAATACGTTGTGGTCCTTGCCATTTATGGTCCAGGCATACGACTCGTTCGTTGTCGGGTAATTTGACGAGAAACAATTCCTAATAATATAAGTGGGATTGCAATCGTAAGAAAAACTGCAAGTGCAGCAATTGCTAGAACCCATCCTACAAATGGAATATACCATAATACGATAATAACAATAACCATGACAACCAATATGATAATCATAAGTTCGTATACCGACCCAATAAGTGAATAAAATGACCACAATACACCAACAAATGTAAGTAAAAATGTTGCTAATATACCTTTTATTTTTTCAAAGAAATCAACCATTTTGATTAACATCACTTGAACAGGAATAATCACATTTTGAATTCGATTGAAAATCGCCAAAAAAAGCTCTTTGAGTGTATCGCGTATCTTGTTTAAGAATATACGAAGTGTCTCGATGACTTCCAATATCTTTTTGAAAACGTTCATAACTGTATTGAAAATAGCATAAACCATGACCATCGGTCTATCAAAAACGCCCTTTGTCATATTTGAGCTACACTCCGTGAAATTTTGTTTTGTATATTCCATCGGATTCACACCTTCCGGTGCATTGATCCATCCAGCGAACGGCATCACATCCGGGCGACATCTGTACTTCGGCCAATCTTGTTTGACTTCATTCAGTCTAATTTGTATTTGAAAATATGTCACTGCGCACATAAATAAAAATATGACAAGACATACTTTCATAATATCTATCCCGTATCTCCCAGAAAATGTATTGTCTCCATATAAGTATCTCAACCGTTCAATGATCGGCTGTTTTTTCAACTTTTCTAGTTTTTCGTCATGCCCAGATGATCCTTGTTCTGCATATTCTTTTAATGATGAAAATAATGATTTACGAGCAGTAGATAACCCTTTACTAAGTGCTCTATTTGCAATATTCGAAGATACACTACCTAAATCTACAAAATAATTTTGAGCTATTGAAAAAAGAAGTGATAATGGATCAGCCATGACCTTACCATATATTCAGATATATTTTAGATATATTTGAATATTATTACACTCGACTAAGCTGTACGCATTATCGGTTCTATTACGATAAAAATGATAAATTCTTGTTAATTTGCCCAGGCATTCCATGTCCAAACATTATCATATAAATAAGGACAAATGCTCCAATCACAATTGATCTATCTTCTGCAACAAATTCCGGTTGGTTAAAAACAAATCGCATCATCAAATAAATTGCAATACCAATCATGGCAGAATGCGCCAACATAATCGCGCCACGTTCATACGTCATTATGTTCTTCGTATGTGTTATAAATATTGTAAACATTGTAAAATTACTTTGATCCAAGTGACCTCACCATTTGTCCAAATATACCTCCCCATAGACTTTTCATCACCATAAGAGCACTTGACATAACAAACATAAGTGTTGCAAAAATACCGGCAAGTTTATTGACTAAATCCCTCATTGCGATAATGATACGTTGAAACCCAATAAGTATATTATTGAAAATACCGAATATATTCTTAAAAACCCCCATAATCTTATCACGAAGACCACCAATGAATCCACGAATGCTTTCGGTATCTTTGACAATTTTGGTTGCAACTGAACCTACCAATGAAATAACGTGATTCAAAGGCATCATTAGATAATCCATATACCCACTTTGGGTTGCCTGAATACACTGCATGAAATTATCCCCTACATCATGCCCAAATATCGATGCAAAAGGCATAACTGCCGGACTACATCGATAAAGTGGCCAGTTATCTTTTACCTTTTTCATTCCAATTGCTAAAATATTCGCTACATAAAGTCCAAGAAATATGACAATAATAATTATCGTAAATGCAATATCGGTTGATTTCATAGCTAGATGTATTTACTGTGGACTTTGTTGTTGTTTATTTTCTACTCGACAAATAATGACGACGACGATAGTGTTCCGTCTTCCGTTATATTACACTCATATAATATCTATTCATAATGACCCGAAGATTACGTAAATACTTTGCGCAAAACCTTTTTGATGTTGTATGCAATAACTGTTGTAAGTGATTGATCGTGGCGTGGCTTACGTCGGCGTGTATGTTTATATTTCATGGTATTATATCCTCGTCCTCCTTTTTGCGCGGCATATGCATCATTAATACTGCTGGATTGTGCTTGGTTGTTAATCGCAGTAAAATTCGCATTTTGCGCTCCGGCACACTGTGGACCACTTGTACACGTTGAACCTACTTGTGGAACTGCAATTTGACCTCCTTCTTTAGAACCGCCCTTTTGATTTTGTGATACATGGCGCCGGCCTTTATATGTGCGAATGAACGACTTATGTACATGTTTGTTTTTGTGGTGTTGTTTGCGTGAACCTTTACGACGACGACCCCCTGTCAAATTATTTACAGAGTTCAATTGGGTTTGTTGTTCTTTCACTGAATTCATGGCTGCTTCTGGTGTAGCACTACTTGCCGGTACTTGAATACCGGCTGCTTCATAACTTGGCGCCTGTGGTGCTTCTTGAACTTTAATTGTCATTGAATCTATATATAATCACTGTAAAATAAATAATATAAAGAGGTCATCGTCGCGTTTGAATACAGTCTAAATACTATATGTGTACTATATACAACGCGTTTCGAAGAAATGGACTCTGAACAACGTATACAACTACAAAAGCTCGTCGAAGCGAATGGAACAGAAGATCACACTGAAGTCATTCGACGGGTTAAGCATAGCTCACAAATTTACGTGGATGTTACGACAATGATCAAATTAAAACGCGATTATGGACGTTTAGCCAAATCAAACCCGAAACAATTTGACGCAATATGTGTATCTCGTTGCGCTTTTCTTTTCAAATTTTATACCGATTTATTCAATCGACTTAAAACTGGAGAGATCGACCTAAATCTTCTCTTCAAAATGATACAAATCTTGCGCGATATTGAGGATGGTAAATTGGACCAACATGAGGGTTCATTTGAAGTTGGTAAAATTTTGAAGAAGATATACGTTGACAGTGCACTCAAACGCGCAGAAAATTTGGACGCGGAGCAAGATGCGAAAGATAAACGTGCTGCGACAAAGGCGGTGAAAAATACTCGACCTGCGATTCCAGAGAAAAAGATGAGTTGGGCGGATTTTAAGGCCGCGGCTACGGCTGCTGCTACACAACCTACCCAGAATGAGGCAAAGGATTCATAAAGAGAATATACCCGTTAAGGTAGGTCGCAAACGACACCCAGAGCATGTACGGGACCAATAAATACGCTGCTAGATGAGACACTGGATAAAAAGCGCGAATATTGAGAGCAATGAACGCGAGCATTGCAAGTATGATAACAAAACTCAGGTCGGGGCGCTGGAAACGAAAGAATATCTGGGACCACGAGAGATTGAGAACCCATGCTGCACAATAATAGAAGAACCCGGGGGAACGAACACCCGCGCTAATGGTAGTAGTGGCAGAGAGGAATACAATACCAGATGCAATGATCAGTGCGTATAAAATCGTCCATGCGATGGGAAAGACCCAGCTGGGCGGGGATAGTGGGGATTGTTTGAGAGATTTGTACCATTTGGTATTTGAATCGTTCATAGAATATATTATATTAGAATTAGAATAATAATAAAACAAGTATAAAATTGATCACGTATTTTGTATATGATTTTACAATATACGTCATGCCACCCAAATTCAAAGTCAAGTATACTCCTCGTGCGCCAGCGGTTCCTGCTCCCACTCCCGCGACTCGACCTCGAGATGGCAAGACCCTTCTCATCGTTGAATCTCCCGCCAAGTGCCACAAAATCGAGGGCTACCTCGGAAAGGATAAGTATATGTGTCTCGCCAGTTTTGGGCATATCCGAGAGATTGCAGATGGTTTGAAATCGATCGATGTCGACCATGAATTCGCAATTAAATTCGCGATTATGTCGTCGAAACAGGCGCAGGTCGCGAAACTCCGCGCCGCCATCGCCGACGCCACTGAAGTCATCCTCGCCACAGACGACGATCGTGAAGGCGAGGCCATCGCTTGGCATCTGTGTCAAGTGTTCCATCTCTCGGTCGCGACAACCAAACGCATTATATTCCATGAAATAACAGAACCCGCACTCAAGGCCGCCGTCGCAGCACCTCGCACGATCGATATGTCACTCGTCCTTGCACAACAAGCCCGTCAGGTACTCGATCTGGTAGTTGGTTATAAAATATCCCCTGTATTATGGACGTATGTTGCGCATACAAATCTCTCGGCGGGGCGTTGTCAGACTCCCGCATTGCGTCTGATCTACGATAATTATAAAGAGATCGAGGCTTCCACAACGACGATGGTATATTCTGTATCTGGAATCTTTACCAAACTTAATCTTACATTCAATCTCTCGAGAGAAATAGAATCTTCGCCGGATTCTTCTGGAGAAGAATGTCTCGAGAGATTCATTCGGGGAACGGCAGCAGCGCCGGATGCAGGGTTCCGCGCGACTGTGGGTGCATCAAAGAAGGCCTCAAAATCACCGCCACGCCCTTATTCTACCAGTACACTTCAGCAGGCAGCAAGCAATGATCTTCATCTCTCACCGAAAGATACAATGTTTGTCGCACAGAAATTATATGAGCAAGGATTCATAACCTATATGAGAACAGATAGTAAGGTCTATTCCGCAGATTTCGTCAAGAAGGCGTGTGATTATATTCAGAAACGGTTCGGTGGTGAAGGTAATGCAATGGATGAACTTATTGGAAATCTCTCGAGCGTAACTTCGGGGAGTTCGTTGTCAAAAGACGACGCCGCTGCTGCTGCCCACGAAGCTATCCGACCTACCGATATCTCTCGAACTTTACTTCCGCAATCTTGTCATCCGAGAGAACACCGGCTCTATTCTATGATTCATCGTAATACATTGGAGAGTCTCATGGCGCCCGCTATTTGTCAAACAATCACAATGGCGATTTCATCTCCTGTCGGTGTCATTGTCAATGGTAAAGACACCGAGTGTGAATACCGCTACACAGCAGAGCAGATTATCAAACCGGGTTGGAAGTTGGTTGCAGGTGGGTATGACAAGGAGGCCAAAGAATACACTTATTTCGCATCGATTGCGTCAATGTCGTCGTCGTCATCTACAGTCCTATCTGCACCATTCAAGCGGATCATGACCAAATGTTCCCTTCGAAACACCAAGTCACATTATACCGAGTCAGGTCTTGTTCAGCTACTCGAGAAAATGGGCATCGGACGTCCCTCCACATTTTCAAGTCTGATCGATAAAATCCAGGAACGCGGCTATGTCAAACTCCAAGACATCCGCGGTAAATCTCTTGAGTGTCGCGAGTTCGTGATCTCGGATAATAAATCCATAGAATCAAAAACAGAAGTTCGAGAGATTGGTGGAGAGTCCAGGAAACTCGTCATTCAACCTCTCGGAATCATTGTCATCGAGTTCCTGCTTGAGCATTTCGCACCTCTATTCGAGTACGAGTTCACAAAGAATATGGAGAATCAGCTTGACGAGATCGCGGGTGGTGGAATGGTATGGCATGAACTCTGTTATAAATGCTGGTTTGATGTCGCCGCGCAATTACAAGAACTCAAAGAGCGTGGTGTTGTAAAGGAGGAGATTCACCTCGACGACAATCATTCATATATCTTAGGTCGGAATGGACCGGTGATTCGGTGTCGCGTGACGGACGCGAAGAGCGACGACGACGACGAAAGCGCCAGCGACAGTGACAGCGGCGACGCACCCCTTCCAGCTAAAAAAACAAAACCGAAATTCATATTTAAATCTGTACGGCCTGACCTTGAATACTCTAAGATTCTGCGGGGTGAGTATTCACTCGCTTATATGCTTGGCGAAGCTGAAGCCGAAGAAGGCGGCGGCGGCGGTAAAACCATAACCAACGGTCCTGCACCGGTTGCAGTCGCAGGAGGTGGACGCCTTATGGGTCAACATCAAGGACAAGATGTCGTTATTAAAAGCGGGAAATATGGCGCATATGTCGTCTGGGGGTCTACGAATATATCATTGAAGCCTTTGTTGGGCGGGGGTGGCAATGTCCCATCTGTGCCTGGACCGAAAGGTAAATATACACCGAGATCAAAATCGACGACGACAAATCAAAAATCCGAGTTTGATTTGACATTAGAAGACGTGATAAAGTTTATCGACCGGAATTCTGCACCGGTGGTGGTCATGGAAGACGGAGACGGACATGGAGGCGGAGAACCTTCCGCGCCCGGACCCGCATCCACGGCGGCCTATGTCCAAGGACAGATTCTGCGCACAATCGACGAAAATACAACAATACGATATGGAAGATATGGACCGTATATCTTTCATAAAATGGCTAAAATGACGAAACCCGCATTCATTGCGCTAAAAGGGTTTCCTGAACTGCATGGGAATTATATTACGTGTGATGCGGGGGTGTTACGAGAGTGGATCGCGGCGGATGCGGCTGCGCCGCCTAAACCAAAACCGAAGTTTGGGTTCTTCAAGAAGAAGTAATATTTCTTAATATTTACGACGCGTAGTGCGAGCTTTACGGGCTTTGCGCTTGGATGAACGACGACGACGGCGAGTGGCGCGTTTCTTGGATTGTTTGGTACGACGACGACCGCCATCTCGTTTTTGTAAAAACTCGTTGATCAACTTAGCTGGATCAACGGTACCATTACTTTTATATTCACTTTCAACATATTTTTTAAACTTAACTTTATCTGTAATTGATTCATAACCTGGTGTTAGTGTACATTTAGCAATGATCTTATCAACATCTGACAAAACGATCGCCAGCTCACTCATTATATATTTGCTATACATACTACCTCTATTTTATTTCCTAAATTTCACAAAAAATAATCCCAAACGCGTTGTATCCCTTCTTCCAGCCCAACCTTACACTCAAATCCAAACAATTCCTGCGCCTTTGTAATAACCGGCCTGCGGCACATGGGATCGTCTTGTGTCCTCGGCAGATATTTCACTTCGAACGCACCGTTACTTTCATCATATCCGGTCCCCGGTCGCTGTAACGCATGCCTGAAAACATCCACAAGCTCATTCATCGTAAATTCGCACTCCGGATTACCAATATTCACAGGACCAGCGTTGAGAACATTCGTTTCCGCACTTGGTGCCTCCATAAACGCCACCAACCCGCGCACCATGTCATCCACGTAACAAAACGACCGGGTCTGCGTCCCATCCCCGTAAATCTCAATCGGCGCACCACTCTTAATTTGCCGAATAAAATTCGTGATCACTCGCCCGTCATTTAAGTCCATCCGCGGTCCGTATGTATTAAACAACCGCGCAATCTTCAGGTCCAAATCCGGAAACCGTTTCTGATATTCATAGATCAGCGTCTCCGCCACACGTTTCCCCTCGTCATAACAAGAACGTTCTCCTACCGTATTGACGTTACCATAATAGGTCTCCGGTTGAGGGTGGACGAGGGGGTCACCATACACTTCACTCGTAGAAGTAAACAGCATTTTACAGTTGTAAAGAACACAGTAATCAAGGACACGCTGGGTACCGTTGATCGACGTGAGCAAGGTATGCATCGAGTATTTTTTGTATTTCTCAGGAGATGCAATGGATGCTAAATGATACAATTCGTCAATTCGTTCTTCACTAAAAAGTGTAGGATTAATTGGTTTTGTAATATCATATTCAATGTATTTGAACCTGGGTCGAAGGTGAAATAATTCGCGAATATTATCAAGTGACCCAGTGATCAAATTGTCTACACAAATGACATGATTGTCGGGGGATTGTGCGAGAAGGTGAATACAAAGATTCGACCCAATAAAACCAGCGCCGCCGGTTACAACGATTGTTTTCTTCACCATAGAATGGAACGGAATATGTAATTACATATATCAATTATTATCTAAATAGTGTATAACCGAAATACAAATGGAAAAAATAGCCGGTCCAAATGACCTCGTCCCATCATTTAAGATATTCTCGATGCTCATTATCATCACAATTGTAGTGAAAATGGTATTTCAGTATAGTTATAATGAAAATGCAGCACCATCATTTAGCGATGTAAGTAGTATGTCGGATGTATCTCTCATCAAGGACGAAATCAAAAAGAAAGACTCATCTGATTTGAAGAAACAGATTACGGTTTATTTCAAGTCATATATCTTCTACTATCTCACTCTACTTTGGACAGTTTGTTTGATGATTACGATTGTATCGATTACACTGAACAAATACGATCCAGCAAAACCGGGTTGTATTGCTAAAATGAGTATGTTGAATATGATTCCGATTACAATGTTCATGTTTTTATTAGGGTGGATTATTTATCAAAATACGGTGTATTATAATAAAATAAATTCAGGTCATGTGGCAGAATCGTATGTGACATTTGATACTGCAGTAAACATTCTTTTATTGGTGCAAGCAGGTATTATGTATGCGTACATCAATCAACAGATGTTGTGTTCTTCTGAAATGGGTCAATATAGCGAGGCGATGTCAAAATATGGGCCGTATATTGCCGCGTTTATTGCACTTCTTGCGGGTGGATGTATGGTACTCAATGAGATCATTCTGAAGTTCTTTACAACGGATGGATAGTCAATCCTCCTCCGCCTCTGCCTCCCGCTTTCTCCTCCGCCTCCACCTCCCGCTTCCTCCTCCACATTTTTTTTCATTACGAAATCACCGATCAGGTGATGGAGTAATGAAAAAAAACTAGATAAATTTGTACGTCAACCCACATCCCACTTCATTCTCCCATACACCCGATATTTTTATGATGAAGTGCTGAAATTGCGGTTTGTCGTGGATCGACATATCATGCTTCCATACACTAATTACTCCACTACGTAATTGTTGTATGATTTCTCCATTCGGAGTTGGTTTTGAATTCAGGTTTGAACCTTGGTGTTGTAGTTGCATCCATTTATTCAATATACTTGCTTCAATCTCTTCAAAAACAGCCAACATCCCGCGATTATGTTCATGTTGGGTATCAAAATTGCAATTGTAGATATTACTATTGAAATTCTGTTCATTGTGTTTAATAAACAGTTCAAACTGGATATAGATTCCATTCATAATGAAATCATTCGTAGAATATGTAATACGATTGAAAATACTATTTGCGATGTGTGTATTCGCTCTTCTTTCCGTAAAATATACTTGTCCAGGTTTGTATTCATTTGGCGTAATGACCACGTTCATTCCTATTTATCCAGATGTATTATTACACTTCATATTCATATCGGTTTAAGCAAAGTTACTGTTGTTAAATAATAATTCTGTCTATATTGTATAGGTCGCAATGAAATACCACATTACAAAATATACTCGCAAAATGGCGAAGAAAATTGGGGTTGTCGTAAAACCTTCTACAAACCCAGAGAAGAAAATCGACGTATTCCGTCATTCACGTAAAATCGCCAGTGTTGGCGCAGCAGGTATGAATGATTTCCCGACATACATTCGCACGCGCGGACTCACTTATGCAAAAACACGCCGTCGTCTCTATAAAATGCGTCACGAACGCGATCGCCACGTAAAATGGAGTAATGGGTGGTTGGCAGATAAGTTGCTTTGGTAATGGAATGGAATGGAATCGAATGGAATGGAATGGAATGGAATCGATTGTATCCATTTTCGAATTTCGCGCGTAAAATTGGTATAAATCAAAGACGCGCATACATAATAATTGTCGAAACGTCATTCCATTCATCCATATAATGAAATTCTTTGAAACACATTTCAACGAATACGTCAAGAAAGTTGAAGAGTATTCACTTCATCCTATTATAAAAAAAACAATGGCTACATTTCCAGCCGATATTCAATCCTTACCAAGTATGATCATGTATGGTCCGAGCGGAGTAGGAAAATATAGTCATGCGTTGTACATGATCTCTCGGTATAGCCCGTCTCATCTTAAATATGAGAAGCGTATTGCAGTTGCATACAATAAAGACACGTTTTTCATTAAAATCAGTGATTGCCACTTTGAAGTAGATATGTCGCTTCTTGGGTGTAATTCGAAACATTTATGGAATGAAATATACAATCAAATCCAAGATATCGTAAGTTCACGTTCAAATACGACGGCATTCGTCATGTGTAAAAATTTTCATAGAATTCATAGTGAATTATTGGAAACCTTTTATAGTTACATGTCGGATAATCTTAAATTCGTGATTTTATCCGAACATGTGAGCTTCCTGCCGGATAATATACTTCACCGGTGTAAATTGATACCATTCAAGCGTCCTACTGCAACAATGTACAACAAGTGTATTTTTCCGTCATCGACGGTAGGCGGTAGTAGTGCAGCGAAAAAGGGTGGCAAACAGTCAGGATCGGCGTCGGCGTCGGCGTCGGCGTCCATGGTACTTTCACCTTCATTATCACCTACTATTGATATTATTAAAGAAACACCTACTCGCTTAACCAGTAAGTTTCAATTGGAAACGATCACAAATATAAAAGCGTTGAAGTCAAATATGACCGATCTCACAGAACCTCATGAGAACATATGCAATTGTATTGTTGAGATCATTCTCTCGCCACAAGCGCAATTGAAATATGATGCACTGAGAGAACGTTTGTATGACCTACTTACATACGATATCAATATTCAAGAATGCGTTTGGTTTATATTGCGGCGTTTGATCACCAACGGTTCATTATTGCCCGAAATGATGGATGATATTATGATACAGATCTATACATTTTTTCAGTATTTCAATAATAATTACCGCCCGATATATCATTTAGAGAATTTTGTCTTATTACTAGTATGCAAGATACACGGATACAAACATCAGTTTCCGTCATCGCCTTCTACTGCTTTATTGTCGCATCATGCCTAATCCATATTCATTCTCTGTACCCTATCCATTCCCGGAACAAACCCAACGGTCATTACATATACTCGGGTTCTCTGATGGTGTTGCACCGGAATCTATCAAAGAACTAAACAAACGGTATCATCTACTCGCATTGAAACATCATCCCGATAAGGTCGCTGGAGACGACAATCACCAGGACGCAACCGAAAAATTCAAAGAAATAAATGACGCACATAAACGCGTGAAAGAATATTTTTTTTCAAGTGATGCGGAAGGTATGTCAGATATTCATATGGAAGCGGGTGGGTACGATAGTATTCTTCACTTATTCATTCAATCGATACTTGTAAAAATGACAACAGTCAATGGAACCCCAGACAGCAGTGCAAATGCGATTCAATCACTTATTCATATGATCATTACGAAGGGTATCCAATCCGGAATCACAATGTTCCGTACGATGGATAAGAATACGTGTCTTACTCTATATGAAATTCTCTCGAAGAATCAAGATCTATTTGGAATCTCTCGAGAGATTATGGATGAACTTACTACGATCGTCGAAGAAAAGACCGGCGAAGATCTGGTTGTTCGTATGAACCCATCATTGTTGGATATGTTGCTCGATCGGATATATATTCTTCATGAATGCGGGCAGATATATTATATACCATTGTGGCATACTGAACTTCATTTCAATAAGCCAGCTAGTGATGGAGGTAAAAGCGAAGTAATTGTATTATGTGAACCAGAACTCCCAGATAATGTATCTCTTGATGATAATAATAATTTGTTCATATCTCTCGACGTTAACATTCAGGAACTCTTCACTAAGCAGATATTGCCAGTTTACATCAATGACGAAATCAAGTCACGCGGGTTTATTTATTATTTGGATGCATCGGATGTTACTCTAGCATCACACGGGCGCCAGTGTATTCCTCTTCGTAATCTTGCTGGTGGTGGTGCGTTAGGTATCTCAAAATGTAACACGAATACCGGTGATATTTATAAAGTAGGGATCCGTGCTAGCGTATATGCAAATGTGCGGTTGGTAGCGGGTGTGTGAATATCGAATATTGATGTTTCATGTGATCGTAAAAATAGTATGATCATATGAAAAAGAATGAGATCTGAAAAAAATTGAAATAGAAAATTGGATTACTAATACATGCAGTGTTCAAGCAATCAGACAATTACAATGGAAAGTTTCAGAAGAAGCAACAACTACAACGAAGACATTCACGGCCAGTGGCGCGCGAATGCTGGAGAGAAAGTCGTCTACACGGAAGACTTCCCTGCAGCCATTCTTTGTGCGACGGAATTTTCAGACAACTCTACGGGAAAAGGAAGAGCGACCAGAATCGAAATCGAATTTGATATTACTAACCCTGACGCAGGCATTTTCGGACACAAAGACAACGGACTTGGAATTCAAAGACACTCGGACCTTATCCGGTTTCTCAAGTTTGGAAGCACTGAGTCATCCGACACATTTCACCATTACGCATGGGGTCGTTTCCGCGCAATGACCGCGTTCATGCCCGACTACGAAACCGCTGAATGGAATGCCGATTTCAAGCTTCAAAACAACACCAGCTGTCTCAGCCGTGTTTGCCAGCCTTGGAGCACAGTTGAAAACATGCAAAAATCGATCGTGGATGTTCCTATCACCGATGCAAATCGCCACATCGGGTTAGAAATGGTCATCAAATTCAACACGTCGATCTTTGGCCAGGAATGGTCAGCGAAATTCAATCAAACTCCTCAATTGCTTTTCGACAAGATGAAAGAGCGCCTCACTACGAAGTACGGCGAGTCAGTGTTTGAAACTACTGAGTTCGTGCTGACTGTCAAGAAAGGCGCTTTCGAGATGAGCGAAAGTTCTCGCACTCACAACTGGAAGACTTTTGAGTCAATGCTGCGTGAATCTCCTTCATGTCAGGTTGTGTTTGACCAGACGTTTCAATGGAAAAGCATTCAAGTTCAAGTCACCGAATACAATCTTTCTGGCGATGATCCAGAGCTGTCGAGATTGTTTCCTACATTTGGCAAACGATGCATTCCCGCGCAGCGTGTTCACATCTTCAATGATGACCGGTCGATTGAAGCCCGCAAAAAGTTTGTGATGGACAAACGTGATGGACACAATGCCCAAAACGGAGAAATCATCTTCATCAAAACGAATTCTTTGGTTGCTGGCGGTTCATTTGCAGACCAGCCTACTCCTTCTACTACAAAGGTTTCGATCAAAGATGACTGCCCCAATCTTCCAGGGATATACCAGATGTATCTCACTGAAAAGAAGCGCATTGAAGATGAGAAAGCCGCTGAAAAGAAAGCAAAAGACAAAGAAGCGCGGGAAAAGAAGAAACAAGAAACCGTTGAGAAGAAGAAACAGCAAGCAGCGATTGCAGTTGCAAGTGGTGGTGCCGCTGTCGTTCAATCTGATCAAGAACAGCCCAAAGCTACACGAACACAGCGCCGAACTGCTTCACCCAAGCAACAACAGCAGCCTCAAGAGACATCAGCAGCCGCATCAGCCGCATCAGAAGCAGTATCAAGGACCATTTTGAACAATGAAGACATTCTGGCAATCCGTCAAATGTACATGAACTCATCAGGTGATGTCGAACAGTTCATCTCGCAACTCAGAGCACAGTTCAGCAATGGCAGCAGCAGCGAGATCTAAAAGGTAAGAATGCGCGCGCATGTGTAGACTAACATTTTTTTACAATCCAACGTTAACTACTCGCATAATATTTATAAATTCCGCCTATTATCCAAGCAGTATTTATTATAATGGATTGATACTGTTTGGACTTAATACACACGATCAATAACCCAGTTGCGCCTAGGGTGTTTAATACAAAGTCTATCGTTTTTTCGAAAGTAACGACATAGGGACATAATACAAGTATACTACCGGCCCATCCAATACCTTCTAAAATAAACTTTGTACACTTATTCTCAGAGGTTGCCGTACTAGGTTCTGGTGTAAGTTCCGAAACAGGTACTACTTGATTTGATGCGTATACCTCGGACATATCTGTTAATTATTATACATATAATATTACATTGTATTTCACTCCGAATTGAATGTTTCATGTGATCGTAAAAATAGTAAGATCATATGAAAATGCATTAAGTCTTAAAAAATTGAAATAGAAATTTGGATTACTAATATAGACAGCGTTCAAGCAATCAGACAATCACATACAATGAATCCAGAGACAACACCGACTATTACGAAGACGAAGAAGGTATATAAGGTAAAGAAGACAAGTGGGGGGGGAGTCGCCGCCGGTATGGTAGCCCAACTTGGAATGTTGGCTGGCCTCGCATGCATAGCCCCATCCATTCCGGCTGAAGCGATGAGCGCATTTTATGCTGGTGGAGCAGCTGCGGTTGCAGGAGCAACATCCGTAGTTTCTCCCATCTACGCCGAAGATGATGAAGATTTGGAAAACAAATTCAGTTTGGTTATCCGAAAACCACAGGAAGGGAAAACCTTCATCTGCATATCAAATATCACAACTGACAAAACAAAAAACATTCACATTGTGTTAACCATGAACACTCTTGCATCTGGAATGCAATTCTTCGGGCGAATGGAGCAAGAAGTAGGTGCGAAACGCATCATCGTATTCAACAGCAAAAAGAGCACGGCTGGCAATTGCCTTCACGCAAAAGACGTGAATGGTGTTATGAACCTTCTCCGCAAACATCAAGACGTTAAGGTTATTGTCTGCTGTGCACACGAAAAAAGAATTAGAGAGAGTCTTCCTCAACTCTTCACTGCTACGGCTGATTCAAAAAGTTTGGAAAACCGCAAATTTACCATTCATATTGACGAGGCGCATGTCTACATCCCCGCAAACCGCGAAAATGTGCGCGATTTCAATGCGTTACCTAGCGTAGTGAAAATCACTGGTTACACTGCGACATCAATACCAATCTACAACAAATCGGACCGAAACGACGCATTATTTTACAAAATCCATATCATGGATGTCGAAGAAGAACTCAGCATCATTCGTTCCCCGGACTACTTCGGTGTCAAAGATTGCGATTTCAAAATCTACGATGATGTCGTACACGACGATATTGTCCGTGAGGCTAACCTCGACCTAGTTATCCCATCTGTTGTGTTTGAGCGTGCAAACAGTGAAAAAACCTCTAAGAGGTGGTATGGTGCGAAAACTTGCTTTGAAATCGGGAACGAAACACTCTACCTAGGTTTCCTCAACTTCATCTTACCACAACTGAGTATTGAACAAAACGCGTTCAGTTACAACTTTCTACCAGCGTATCTCCGCAAGGTAACTCATTACCAAGCGATAGATATGATACTTCAGCAGTACCCCAATGCAAATGTAATTGTCATGAATGGAAATGGTATGGAGTTATATCGTGCATCTACATCTGAACATGATGGAACAATCACCAGTAGGTGGATCACAAATGCTGAGCAAGTCAAGCACAAGAATCAACTGCCGTTATCTGAGAAGCAGAAACTCCTTGAACCATCATACATGATACAAAAGATGATTGAACCTACTCGCAATTTCCCAACATTTGTCACGGGATATACATGTGTTGGAATGAGCGTTACCCTGATCAATGAAAAACTTGGTAACTTCGACAATGTCGTCATGGCGCACCAACACTTGAACGATGAGAAACTTTACCAACTTTGTCGATTCTTGTTCAGCTATAGAAATTGGCCTGCTTCAAGTCGCGCCAACATCAAGTCCACCAAATTCCACTCACTGACCAAGTCGGTTGCTGATACTTGTCTGCAATATGAAGAGTATGTAGAGCGACTTTCCACTGACTTTGCCGGAAAAACATGCAGTCTGCGTGAAATTGACGGTCTTGGACCTGAGCTTCCAACCGAACGCGAGAAACGCAAAGAGGCGCTTGATTCGATTCGTCCTACCAACAAACTTTGGACACAGTTCAAGGTATATGATGGCAACGATGAAGAAATGTGGGCGAAGGCAGATGAGTTTTACAAGAGCGTTCTGGGGAAGGAGATGAAAGGAAAGGTCGACCCTAGAAATAAAAAAGATGAGGACGGGTTCTACCAGTGTTCAGACACAATTGAGCTTAAGACGCAACGCATCGACACTATCAAGAAACTAATGTCGCAAAGCTGGCACAGTACATTCTCAACATTATACCCGACTCGTACCGAATACGCCCGTGTGTTTGTTGGATACGATAATTTGTCTGACAATACTGAGTACACCATTTACATCAAAGCCGCTCGCCTTGAAAGGTCCGATCACACGCTGGCTGTTCTTGCGAAGTATGGAAAGAAATCAAAGAAGGCTGCTGTATCTGCTTCTGGAGCTGCTGGCGGGAGCGCGGAATCTTCTTCTCAAGATACAAGTAGTGATGAAGAGTAAAATGCGTTTCAACGACGGACCCGACACATTCAGGTAAGATCATAATATGTGTATATGTACTAACATTTTTTTTAGTATTTCATTTTTTACTATCATAAGTAAAAAAATGAAATTACCTGTAAACAAGGTGTTAGTAACTAAATTACATTTAACAAACAAACACCACACAATAACGTACCTGTGCGAACCACTTTAACAGTGTTCCTCCTCCTAGACTATTTTAGACCTTGCGAACAATCTTCTTCTTGGACGCGGCATCACCTCCGGCGGCAGCTGCGGCAGCGGCAGGAGCAGCGGCAGCAGCAGCTTTGACTGGTACTGATGGTGTTCGAACAGGGGCGGCTTCCTCCTCTTCATCATCCTCGATGATCGCAGAGACGTTGTCGTGATCATGCTCGCCGCCATCGGCATCTCCATCCACATCAGTAGGAACAACCTGTGAGACAATCTTCGTTTTCTCTTCCTCATCGAGCTTGATATGGCACTTGCCCTTCAGCGACATCTTGGGCTTCACGATTGCCTGAAACAACTTCCAAGTCACACCAAACTTACCATTGGCGAACCAGATACCGCCGCACTGAATCGAAACGGCGATGTGACTGCCCTTTGCGATAAGATCCTTGGGAGAAAGCGCAGGATTTGACGCGTCGGGGAAGATCGGCTGCATGTCGACGTCGTAGAGCTCAAGCTCTTTCCACTGACCATCCCAGAAAGGCAGCTTCACCTTGAGAGTAGGAGCACGAGTCGTATCAGCCTCAAGAGTGTCCTTATTCTTGGGGTACTTGAGAATGGGCGTCCACAGCGCATCCACTGCGTCGCTTGTCATCTTGGGCTTGCTGAACCACTCCTTGGAATTCGTGATTGCGTCCTCCTTGATTCTCTTCTCGAAGGCGGCGATATTTGCGAGAAACTTCTTTGTAGCGGGAGTCTCAAACCCGTCATTAGGAAACTGGAGCGCGAGATCATAACTTACCTTGCCAGACTTCTCATCCGTGAAGTCATTGACGCCCCACGTGAGCATCAGAGGAGATGACAGATTGAGAACAGTGCTTGTCTTTGAGTTGACGATACCAACACTGCGACCGCCGACAGAATTCACCTTGGGCTTGGTGTATTTCATGTCAGTAAGAGGATTGAAGGAAGCGCCGGGGATAACCATTTCAGAAGCCATTTTGATTGCGAGACGAGTGTTGAACGATGTGTTGAACGATGATATATGTATTCATCATAAATGTTTAAATCAATTTTTTATGATGGATGAAAATTCAAATACTAAAAACATATCCCGTCGGACCCCCCTTAGCACCGCTTCTTATCAAATATAGAAACAACCTCCCTCACTAGAAGATCAAACTCCTCACGCTGAGAAACAGAGAGTGAAAGAGTGTCCTTGAGTTTCACGAGAATATCCTGAAGACGCACACGTTCTCTCTCAATATCGGCGGTCTTTTGCGCTTGAACCTTGTACTCATTCGAAAGTTCGGTCAACTTCTTCAGTTCAGATGAATATTCAGTATTCTCCTGTTGGATCAGGCTCTTGTATTTATTATAATGATTAACAAATGCAGTAGCGACATATCCAGAAATATTATGAGTATTAAAATGTATACCGGTAAGAAGCCGAACCATCTCGTCCTTGTACTCATCCTTAATAATTTTATTGTCGACGGTCGTTTTGACAGCCTGAATATGATCGGCAAGTTCGCCGAGTGATTTCAAGAATGCCGGTCGCATTGCGTCGAGTGTTTCAAGGTATTTCGTGTCTGCGATCAGCTTCTTATAATGAGTCTGGATTGTACCATTAAGACGCTCAGTTTCATCATAGAGCTTTTTCATTGCTAGACGAGATGATTCGAGGCGAAGTTGCTCATTTTGAAGTGTAACGCTGACACCATTGTAATTATTGCGATTCTCAGTTTCAATCTTCACTTGCTCATCGGTGGTTTCCTTCATAATCGTTAAAAGCTTTTCCTGAAATTTAGTCAATTTCACATTCGTCTTCTTATTAGTAGAAATAATTTCATCAACTGCAGATTGTTTGGATACTGGAGTAGGAGCAGACGCGGGAGCAGGAACAGCAGCGGGAACAGCAGCGGGAACCGGAGCAACCCTGGCAGAAGCACTAGCAACTACCGTCTTAGGAACAGAAGCACTAGACTTAGGATCGGGTCCATCAGCAGCAGCAACGACGACAACGGGAGCAGGCGCGGGAACAGGAGCCTTCACTGGAAAATAACGACAATACAATCGGTCATGATTGTTATTGTCGCTCGTCCAGAGCCATTCAGCTTCAGCTGGAATATTAGGTCGAGATCCGCGTCCAACTGAACGCCAGATATTATTATCTTGGTTTCTACCATAGCTGACTGCGGTTGTCCATGACGAATCGTCGAAGTTATTGGTATTCCATCCCGAGCTATGCTTAGTAGAACAACGCCACTCGGAAGCCTTGGTCACCTTGCCTCCAAATACACCAATGAATGCAGCGGGTCCACCTTTATCCACTCCATCGATCGCAATAACATCACCTGGTCGTACAGAAGGCGTAAAGTGATACGTAGTTGTCCAGCTTGTTCCACGGCCAACCTTATTTCCATTCACATACATATCGAACTCATTGTCGCAAGTAAAGTAAATTGGTAGGGTAGTAGTGGGAGCAGGAGCGGCCGCAACCACAGGAGCCGGAACCGACTTTACTGCAATAACGGGTGTAACGACTGCAGGCGCAGGTGATACCTTTGGTGAACTCTTCGGATCTGGTAAAGAGACCTTAATTGTTATTTTTGAGTCAGTCTTAGGCGCTGCCTTTGGCGCGGGTACAGGTGCCGGCTTTGGCGCTGCCTTTGGCGCTGCCTTTGGCGCTGCCTTTGGCGCTGCCTTTGGCGCTGCCTTTGGCGCGGGTACAGGTGCCGGCTTTGGCGCTGCCTTTGGCGCGGGTACAGGCGCTGGCTTAGGTGCGGCTTTTGGCGCAGGAGGAGGAGGAGGAGGAGGAGGGGGGCTTCGAAATATACG
>Ga0247722_10000079_pt1 | contig 58869 bp, 62 predicted proteins | sample MSEWelMarce3H_FC_FD_189094 | JGI IMG/M metagenome (GOLD analysis project Ga0247722, IMG submission 189094) | Subsurface sediment microbial communities from gas well in West Virginia, United States - MSEEL Well Study Marcellus 3H_FC | ecosystem: Environmental > Terrestrial > Deep subsurface >...
GAGGCTGCACCCTAATATTAGACAATAATAAAGGATTATTAAGTAAATTAGTCAAAGATACGTGAAATAGAAAAAAGAAACCCCGGCCAAAGCTTACATAGACCGGGGTTATATACAGCTTTGGCACGTTGCCAAAGTACCCGCTCAGGGAGGAAAAAGCGGGAGGTGCAGGGGCGCACCTAAAGTCAAGATAGGACGTTGGCATGGAACTGCAAGCCTGATTAGCCCCCGTCTGTCGGTTCTGAATTTCCTTCTTTTAAATCATCATCGCCAGCAATCAAATTTTCACGGTAATTCATGGCGTCAAACCAGCCACCAACAACCTTTTCCGTGATATCTACACCTAACTTTTTAGAGCTAGAAAAGAGCTGAACGGTAATCATGGACTCATCAGCAAACTCCGCTTCTACCTTACGTAAAATCGCAATCTGTTCCTGACGATTAAGTTTATCGCACTTCGTTAAAATGCAATGAATCGGCTTACCCGTCGGGCGAAACCAATTCAGCATCTGCCGATCTAAATCAGTAAGTGGGCGGCGGGAGTCCATAATGAGCACAAGACCGATTAAATTTGCCCGACGGACCAGATATTGACTAAGCAATTTTTCCCAGTGTTGTCTAACTGACACAGGTACTTCGGCATAACCATAACCTGGTAAATCGACAAGACGATTATTCGCGTTACCAAATTGAAAATAGTTGATGTGTTGAGTACGGCCTGGTGTTTTAGAAACAAAGGCAAGCCGCGTATGATTGGCCAGTGTATTGATAGCACTGGACTTGCCGGCGTTGGAGCGACCGGCGAATGCAACTTCCATACCGTCAGCCGGAAGAGCCTTCAGGTCATTGACGGTTGTCAGGAATTGCAAGCCTTGAAAAAGCGACATTGGGTAACCACTGTGGTTTGTGAACAGGTCTTGTTATAGAATACCAGCATTTGAATGATCGTCGGCCGGTTCAGCTCGGCCACATTGCACTTTTGAGGATAATACTTATGCGCCGTGCGCCTGTTGCAGCAATCATTGCCACACTTTTGATGATGGCCCCGACCGCATTTGCCGCCGGCAGCACGAAAGCAGATCCGGCCAAAGGTAAAATACTGGTTGATCAAGTCTGTGCGGCCTGTCATGGCGTAGATGGCAATAGTGCGGCTTCTGCAAATCCTAGCCTTGCAGGCCAACATCCTGAATATATTGTAAAACAATTGGCCGAGTTCAAGGCCGGTAAGCGCAAAAATCCCGTAATGATGGGTATGGCAGCGCCTTTGTCCCCTGAAGACATGCAAAATATTGCCGCCTATTTCTCTACCCAACAAGCCAAAGATCGTGGCGCTTCTGATAAAGCGTTGATCGAAGCAGGTAAGAAAATCTATCGCGGTGGAATTATGGCGAAAGGGGTTCCTGCCTGTATGGCCTGCCACGGACCATCTGGCGCGGGTATTCCAGGGCAGTACCCACGTATGGGTGGTCAGCATTCAGCCTATGTACTGGCCCAGTTAAATGCTTTCCGCAGCGAAGATCCTAATGTTAGCCGTGCCAATAATCAGGTTATGAAAAATATTTCGAGCAGAATGTCAGACAACGAAATCAAAGCCGTAGCAGAGTACATTCAAGCGCTACATTGATTTAAGGCATAACTTGGCAGCGTTGTCTCTTTGTGAGCGAGCGCTGCCACTCCCTACTGGAACTTTTTCCGGTATAAGGGATCTCTCGTGCAAATGTCACAGCTTGCATTGCTTACTTGAGATCCCCAGACCAAGGGGCCACTTGCCCCTTTTTGACTTCTTATGACACCCAAAACTTCCTTTTCTAAAGCGCTCTACGAGCTATTCTCGTCTATGCGCTTTGCCGTCAGTCTGCTAATCATTCTGGCTATTGCCTCAATGATTGGCACCGTGCTCAAGCAAAACGAGCCTTATCCAAACTATAAAATTGAGTTTGGCGAATTCTGGTTCCAAGTTTTCCATCCGCTCGGTCTATTCGACGTTTACCACAGTGTATGGTTTTTGCTCATTCTGGTTTTTCTAGTGCTGTCCACCAGCCTGTGTATTTGGCGACAGTGGCCCGGCATATGGCGCGATGTCCGTGGTTATCGTGAAAACGCCACACAGAACTCTCTGCGTTTAATGTCACACCATCACGAGATTGATCGTGAGCTGGCTGCAGCGAAAGTAATCGATGTGTTATCCAATCACGGCTACCGCAGCAGAATTAAGGAAGGAAATGACCATGTGCTCATTGCGGCCAAAAAAGGCAGCTTTCAGCGTTTAGGCTATTTATTTGCCCACGCCGCAATTGTGGTGATTTGTATTGGTGGCTTACTAGATGGCAATGTGCCCCTCAAGCTCACCGAGCTCTTTGGCCTTAAAACGCCAGAAACACGCGATTTACCCCAGAGTAAAGTCCCCGCACAAAGCCGCCTACCCGAAGATAATTTATCTTTCCGTGGTAACGTCACCCTATCCGAGGGCACGGTAGGTGATGTGGTGTTTTTAAATGCCGGCCAAGGTTATTTTGTCCAAGACCTACCCTTTGCAGTGAAGTTAAATAAATTTCATATCGAGCATTACTCCACCGGCCAACCTAAGCTGTTTGCTAGTGATATTGATTTACTGGATAAAGAAACTGGCAAAGTACTTAAAAGAGCCAAAATCGAAGTTAATAAACCTTTAATTTACAATGGCGTAGCGGTTTATCAAGCCAGCTTTAGCGATGGTGGCTCCAAGCTTGAAATGCAGCGCTGGGATTTAAACAGCAACACGGCACAGCCGATGATTACCCGCTCACAAGCCACCCAAGCTGTACAAATTAATGGCCAGCCTTATCAATTAGAAATGGGCGATTTTCGCGCGTTTAATATTGAAAATATGGGCAAGGTTGCCAATAACACCATGGCAGTGAGCAAATTTGCCCAAGCGATGGCCTCAGCCCAAGCGGTGCAAAGTGAGCACAATTTAAAAAACATCGGTCCATCGATTCAATTTAAATTGCGCGATAAAAACGGTCAAGCAACCGAATACCTGAATTATTTCGCGCCGTTCTTTGAAAAAGGTGCGGGCTACGCTGTAACTGGCATGCGCACCGAAGTTGCAGCTCCCTTTCAGTTTGTACGTATTCCGCTAGATAAGGAGCTGGAAGCAAACACCTTTATGCGTTTGCGCGCCGCCCTACTGAATAAATCACTCCGCGCAGAAATTGCCCGCCGTACTGCTGCTAAAGCTTTCCAAAGTGGTGGGATTTCTAAAGCAGGCGAAGCACAATTTAGGGATGTGACTAGCGGCGTACTGACGCGCTTTAGCGAAGGGGGCTTTCCCGCCATTGAAATTTTCCTCGATCAAAAAGTACCTAAAGACCAGCGCCAAACCGTGGCCCAAACCTATATTAAAATTTTGCAAGGCGCCGTTATTGACGTGATGGATGTGGCGCAAGAAAAAGAAGGGCTTGCGTTGTTGCCCATGGATGAAACGCAATATCGCTTTTTGATGGATAGTTTGGTGGCAGTAAGCAGTTTATTTGAATACGGGCCGTCGATATGGCTAGAGGCCAATAGCTTTGAAGAAATCAAAGCCAGCGGCTTTCAAATTACCCGCGCACCTGGGCAAAACATTGTGTATTTAGGCTCGTTATTATTGGTCATCGGCATTTTCTGCATGTTTTATATTCGTGAAAATCGCGTTTGGGTTCGCCTTGCTGCTGGAAAAACCCTGATTGCGATGAGTAGTAATCGCAAAACCTCCGATCTGGATCGAGAATTTACCGAGCTTAGCTCGGATTTGGCCGAAGGAAAAACCCCATGAGTTTCACTACCTCCAAACGCCGTGTATCGCTGTTTGACATGCTGTTTGCCTTTGTCATTATTGCTGGCGGCCTGTTTGCATATAAGCGCTACGCCAATTTTATGGATTATTACGAAGAAGGCATCTTACTTGGAACGGTGGCTGCTATCGTCTGGTTTGGCCGCTTTTGGCCTGCCATGCGCGTGTTTCTACCCATCAGCGCCCTCTGTGCCCTTGCGGGTATCTCGCTTTACCAAGGCAGCCTTGCCAATGGGCAAAGCGTGTTCTGGCTAAAATATATTTTATCCAGCCAATCGGCGGTGATGTGGATGTGCGTGCTTTATCTGCTCGCCACCTTAATGTATTGGTTGGGTATGTTACGCCGCTCTAACACAGCTTTAGATATAGCCAGCAACCTCACTTGGGCGGCCGCTTCAGCCGCCTTAGTTTCTAAACTTGTGCGCTGGTACGAAAGCTATTTGATTGGTTCCGACGTGGGGCATATCCCCGTATCTAATCTCTACGAAGTATTTATTCTGTTTTGCATGATCACCACCTTGATGTATCTGTATTACGAACAGAAATTTCAAAGCCAAGGCAAAGCAAAGACTATGGGCGCATTTGTGCTACCCATTATCATGGCAGCGGTGGGCTTTATTCTTTGGTATAGCGTGGATCGCCAAGCGCACGAGATTCAACCCTTGATCCCCGCCCTACAATCTTGGTGGATGAAAATTCACGTACCGGCTAATTTTGTTGGTTACGGTGCTTTTGCCCTATCTGCAGGCCTTGCTGCGGCCCAGCTGCTGGTTTCTAAAGGCATTTTAGCTAGCCGCCTACCTAGCTACGAAACGCTCGGCGAGGTGATGTATAAGGCCATCTCCATCGGCTTTTTATTCTTTACCATTGCCACCATTTTGGGCGCCATGTGGGCAGCCGAAGCATGGGGCGGCTATTGGAGCTGGGACCCAAAAGAAACTTGGGCACTGATCGTGTGGCTCAACTATGCATCATGGCTGCATATGCGTTTAGTTAAAGGCTGGCGAGGTAATGTATTGGCGTGGTGGGCCTTGATTGGTCTATTTGTGACCAGCTTTGCCTTTATTGGCGTGAATATGTTTTTATCTGGCTTACATTCATACGGCGGCCTTTAATAAGCCGCTCAATCTAATCATAATCGCCTCTATATGAGGCGATTTTTTTATTGCATAAACTTTATTATCTCCAATGCTCTGCTTAGGTCACAGTTACAATTTAATGTCAGCTGAATAAGTCTTAAGTAAGCATTTACTATTTTAATGTTGGCTGATATAAGGTCTTAGGGTAATCTTCACCGAATATAACTCTATTTGGTCATGATAAATGGATCAGCAGTGCTATCGTAAAACCACTAAAGGCAATCAAGAAATCACCGAGCGCAGCGGTTTTCTTTCTTCCACCGCACGCCGCCTATTGATTATGCTTGATGGCAAAAGGACTCGCGGTGAATTACTGAAAGCCATGAGCTTAGATGAGTTAGAAGAAAGCCTAGCGCGGCTAGAATTGCTCAAAATGGTTGAAGAAGTGAGTGGGCTCAATCAAGCAGGCCTAGCTGGGATTGATAAGCAAGCATTAGCGCAAGTCTACAAAATGATGTTTATGAGCAATCAGCAGTATTTAGCAGGCAAGCTAGATCGCTTTTTAGAGGAAGACTTTGCTCTTATTCAAAATAGAGCTGGGCTAGAAACCGTATTAGAACATTGGCACAAACTCTTATGTGATGCTGGCCATGAAGTAACGGCTTATGCCTACTTAAAACAAATTAACGCGGCTTTAGGGTGGAATAACAAAATCCCATCGCTATAGCGATAGGATTGATTAAAAAGATTCCAATGGCTTATTTAGCCCATGCCAAGCACATTACTTAACCCAGTAATACCAAGCACCACATCAGGGCTAAATTCAATAAACAAACCAACTGCGCTGCGCTGCCTAAATCTTTAGCCCGTTTAGCGAGCACATGACGCTCTAACGAGGTGTGATCGACTGCCGCTTCAATTGCAGAGTTGAGTAATTCCACAATCATGGTGGCAAAGTGGCTAACAACTAAAATTGCACGCCCCCAATGGGGCAAGCTTGGAATAAAAAAAACGCAAGCAATCCCTATACATGCCAATAAGCTAACTTGGCGAAAGGCCGCTTCATTCAGCCAACCCGCTTTTAAACCGTCTAAAGAATAGCCCAGTGCATTAAAAACACGGGCAACTCCTGTTTTGCCTTTAAATGGACTTTCTAGCACGCGGATGCTCCATCAATGCCAATTGGCGTTACTTCAAAAATTTCTTGGTAAGCTACATACTGCATCAACATCATCACAGGCAGCACAACCAAAAAGCCCAGCATTAAAGTAAATGCGGAGAAAACACACAGAACGATTGTAATCAAACCACTCACTAAAAACGCCTGCCAATTCCTACAAACGCCAATAAAAGACAGCTTCATCGCCTCTAGCGGCGTATAGCCTTCAAATAAAACCAGCGCCGGAGCAAACCAAACGGCACAGATCATCGGCGTCATCAACATTAAATTAAGTGAAGTATGCAAATACAATGATTTCATTTGTTCGGGTGTAGGCAAGGTTCCTGGCGCAATATCGGCCAAGCTGGATTGACTACCCAATAAACTCAGCAATGCCGTAACCAACAAAACGGCGAGCACATTAATAAAACCAATCCGTAGTAATGGTTTTACATCAGCCTTAAAAGCGGCAAATAAATCCAATGGCCCCACTTTATTTCCTAGATCACATTGCTTAGCGGCTAAAAATAACCCCGCAGAAAGCACTGGTGAGACAAGGGTGTAGGCAATAGCCACCACGGCAGGCAGCACGCTGGCCAGTAAAGCTAAAACTAGAAATTGCAATGCCAGCACAATCCACATGCCAGGTTGGTGGCGAAATAGCGTGAATCCCTGCACATACCACTGCCAACCTCTGCCAGCCTTAAGATGACGCGGTTCTGGCACTAAATCGATTACAGTATCTTTATCCATTATTTTTTTGTCCACTGGGACTCTGGCAAGGCCTGAAGGATACGTGAACCGGCTTCAAAGTTAAACCATACAAAATCCATTTCAAAATTGAACCCTCAAATTTGACACGTAAAAAAACGGCCACATGGATAGCCTCCAGTGGCCGTTTGATAAGGCTAGTTATTTATAAGCTGCCACGCACTTTAAAGCATGGCGAGCAATCATCAGCTCTTCATTAGTTGGAATGATGTAAACAGGAATGCGGCTGCTTGGCAGCGAGATGCAACGCGGCTCACCGGAACGCTTAGCGTTTTCTACTTCATCCAGCTCTACCCCCATCCAGCGCAATTCATTACATACGGTGGCACGGGCAATATCGTCGTTTTCACCAATACCTGCGGTAAACACGAGGGCATCAAAGCCTTGCATCGCAGCCGCCAAAGAAGCGGCTTCACGCACTACACGGTGAGCAAAATAATCAACGGCAAATTTTGCATGTGGATCTTTACTGGCGTGTAGATCACGCATATCGCTAGAAATGCCAGACATTCCCAACAAACCAGATTTTTTGTACATCAGCTCTTCAATTTGCGCCACATCCATTTTTAGGTGGCTCATAAAGTGCAGAACCAGCGCTGGATCGATCGTACCGCAGCGTGTGCCCATAGGCAGGCCTTCTAAGGCCGTGAAGCCCATCGTGGTGGCTTGGCATACGCAATTAAGCAAGGCAGCCATCGATGAGCCATTGCCTAAGTGAGCCACTACCGTGCGCCCTGTCGCTGCCTTAGCATCAATCGTAGGCAAGACGCTGGCAATATATTCATAAGACAGGCCATGAAAGCCATAGCGGCGAATACCATGCCGCTCGCTAAATTCATACGGCAGGGCGTATTGCTGCTCAAGCTCAGGCTGAGTGCGATGAAAAGCGGTATCAAAACACGCTACTTGCGGTACGTTTGGCAAGAGTTGGGCCAAAACACGCATAGGCATAATATTGTGCGGCGCATGTAAAGGAGCCAAAGGCACGGTCTCGTCCAAGCCTTTTAATACTTCTTCTGTAATACGTACGGGATGGCAAAAATTTAAACCACCATGCACTACGCGATGGCCAATAGCCGCAATATGGCGGCCATTAATATGGCTGTTTAGCCAAGCTAACATATGACGCAGCGCAGAATCATGGTTTTTTGGCATATCGGCTGGCATAGACTCAGACACCAGCTTGTTATCATCTGCATCTTTGGCTACAAATTTTGGATCAACATAGATCCCATCAGCTAGGCCTTTAAAGAGCAAAACAGGGTCAGCTGCGTCGGTTTCAAACAGGGAAAACTTGATGCTGGACGAACCAGCATTGATAACTAAAACCAACTCACTCATAAACTACTCCTTAGTATTGCACTGGCCGTGATAAGCGTCGCCCTACCACTAGCTTGTATCGATAGATCAGAACAATCACCTAGCCTAGCAAACTTCAAGATAGGTAGATCGCTGTTTCTTCACTGAGCTTGCACAGGCGAGAAAAGGGCCGTACTTGCTGCGCCCAATATATTTTTGTGCTTTTAGTGAACCGCTATTTTTGCTGAACACCACCGAGCTGCTGCGGTAATATCTGTATAACTCTTGCCCATTGAGGCCGAATGTTAAAAACAGCGATGCTGCACCGCAACGGAATAATTACTGCTGCATATTTTAAGCAACACCAAATCACCCTGTATTGGCCAAAATCAAGCTAAATCGCCCTCAAATAGGTGCATATTCACCATGACTGCATTTACCACGCACCTGATTTGCGTACCAGAACTAGACAATACCGCTAGCGTAGTAGCCTTACATGTCTTGCCTAGCCAGCATGTCCAAATAAATACACCATTACTTACACTGCATTGTGGGGATGAGTTAGTAGAAATTTGTGCTCCAGAAACAGGCTTAGTTTCTCATCTAATGGTGACATTATTAGAAACGGTAGCCTGTGGTGATTTGCTTGTGGAAATGGAGATAGAAGAAGTACCCGTGCAAATGTTTGGCACAGAAGAGTTATCATTTGCCAGCGCGTGTCAACTTGATTGGCCCGCGGCCCCACTACTCAGTGTCAGCCCACCTGCGGCCAAACTTGCCGCCAAATTGGGCGTTGATCTCAGTACAGTGACTCCCCAAGGACCATCGATTGAAATGACCGATGTGGAAGCCCATGTGCGCTCCATCATGCTGCAATGGTTAGCAAAATCTTAGCCTATATAAAGTAAAGAATACCCATTACATGGCGGGCTTCAGGCAATGTTTGCCCACTATTTTTTCTGTAGCTTTTCCATAATTTCTACAGGATTTTGGCTTACCTCTAGCATTGCGCGTACTAAATTAAACGCCGCCGCCGCCTCAATAGGATGTTTACCATATGACACTACACTGGCGTGCTTCCAACCTGCGGAAAGCAAGGCATTCCGCTTAAAATTAGTGCCCTCAATCCCCCCGCCCCCTAATTGCATCAGCGCTTGCTCAATCAAAACATGGGGCAATGGGGTGCGAGAAATAATATTAAAATGATCTGGAATAACTTCATCAAATTGCATGGACTTGCTCCTTATTAGCTAATCCCTTGACTTACATCAGTAGTGAAAAAAACTGATTCAAGCCACCCGATTTTCAATATTAGTAAAGAGTCTAGCCAAATCCAGCAATTCCATGCTCTACGGTCAAAAAAGATGAGCTACAACAGCACAATAAGTGCTTATTTAGCACAGCATGGATGAACTAATGGGTCTTATCACGAGCATAAATAGGCACCCAAAAGCCATATAAAAACCACACAATGGACATGCTTGGGTTCAATTTTAAACATGACAGAGCAAGCAGGCTCTCAAATGAAAAACGCCTCAATCAATGAGCTGACCCCAATACGTTGGACAGTATAAAAACTAGGTGCTCAAGGGCTGGGTTCTGTATTAAACAGAACTCAGCCCTTTGAACTTCAGCTTGATTCGGCCATAGTTAGAGTAATGGATGTAATCCACGATGCCTTGCTCTAGTTGCTCAAGACTAGCGAATTTTGCCTGATAAAAGAACTCAGACTTCAACGAGCCAAAGAAGCTTTCCATCGTTACATGACCATGGCCGTTCCCTTTTCTTGACATACTTTGCACCAGCCATTTTTCTGCCATTTGCTGCCGATACCCTGCCATTTGATACTGCCAACCCTGATCTGAATGCAGCAGCGTTTTTTCATCCGCGCCCAGCTTAGTTAAGGCCTTCTTTAGCATTTAACTGACCAGCGCAAATACCGGACGACGCGCCATTTCAAATGCGATAATTTCCCCATTGTATAAATCCAGCACCGGTGACAAATTGAGCTTTGGCTTCAATTAAGGCATTGTACTTTTTTATGTAGACCACCTCTAAACGGAGGCGTTTTTTTCTGCAATGAGTTCTTCACGGCTACGGATTTAATCATCAATCGGTAGGGGAGCCGTGTTATTTTCGGCGACAGGCATAGGTGATTTTTTTTCGACCCTTCGCCACGGGTTCAAGGGCAACAATTACGGCATCGTAATGACTATATGTGGATACTAAACCCGATTCACCATGCAAGAGAAAGGACCTCACCCAGCGACGAAACATGGCCTGCTCGATGCCATGTTGGTTGGCAATCGTTTTGATTCGTGCTTCGCCAGTTAAATATTGCTGAACAACAGAAAACTTGAATTACGTTGTGTGCTTAGGCATAAAAACACCCCAAAAATATGGATTGGTGTCCAACTTTTGGGGTGCAGTTCACAACGAAGCATTTTTGACGGTTAAATCATCCAGCGCTTAAATATGCACCTTGGCAATTGCACGGCGATCAAGCACCGCCTGTGCTAAATCGCTCAACATGGTTTCAGTTTGATCCCAACTAATGCAACCATCGGTAATCGATTGCCCATAAGTTAGAGGTGTTCCTTCCACATGGTCTTGGCGGCCTCCCACAATATGACTTTCAACCATCACACCAAAAATCGCATTATTACCACGGGCTAATTGAGCACAAACATCAGCCGATACATTCACCTGACGGCGGTAATCTTTGCTGCTATTAGCGTGGCTAAAATCAACCATGATTTTTTGTGGTAAACCCGCTTTAGCTAAATCTGCAGCCGCAGCTTGTACATGGTTGGTATCAAAATTAGGCTCTTTACCACCACGCAAAATAATATGGCAATCAGGATTGCCTCCCGTTGCAACAATCGCCGAATGGCCCATTTTTGTCACAGACAAAAAGTGGTGGGATTGGCTAGATGCGCGAATCGCATCCAAGGCAATTTTTAAATTGCCGTCGGTACCATTTTTAAAACCAACCGGGCAAGATAAGCCCGAAGCTAATTCACGGTGCACCTGTGATTCAGTGGTACGGGCACCAATTGCACCCCAGCTCATTAGATCCGCCATGTATTGCGGCGTAATCATGTCTAGGAATTCACCGGCAGTTGGCATGCCATCATTGTTTAAATCAACCAGCAATTTACGCGCAATACGCAAGCCATCATTGATATTAAAGCTGCCATTTAGGTAAGGATCATTAATCAGACCTTTCCAGCCCACCGTAGTGCGTGGCTTCTCAAAGTAAACCCGCATCACAATTTCAAGATCGTTTTTGTGCAACTCGCGCAACACTTTTAACTTAGCCCCATATTCATGGGCAGCCGTAGTATCGTGGATTGAGCAGGGCCCAATCACCACTAGCAGACGATCATCTGTGCCCTGCAGGATGCGCTGAATCGCTTGGCGGGTTTCAAATACCGTAACGGAAGCCACTTCACTGACTGGAAACTTTTCCATCACAGCAATCGGGGGGAGTAGTTCTTTTATTTCACGAATACGGACGTCATCTGTTTGGTATTGCATATGCTTCCCCTGTCGCATTGCCGTCTACGCTGCGGCAAGTTTTTATTTTCCATGTGGAGGGAAGAGATTAGCGTCTATCGACAGTCGGCGCAAATGCCTTTAACCGTGATTTCCACCGTACGTGCCATGAATTGCACAGGTAAGCTTACAGGTAAATCACTGCTAACATTTTCTAAACAGAAAAAACGACCGCATTCTTCACACTGAAAATGCGCATGATGGTGTGGAGCAGGTGCAACAGAAAAGCGCCAAACTCGGTCATCCCCAGATAGCTTATGCGCCAAATGTTGTTCATTGAGCCAATCAAGCACGCGATAGACTGTGACACGATCAATCGCAGGCTGCAGCGCGGCCAAGACATCTAGATGGGATAGCGGCCGCTGGGCATCTAGCAAAGCCGCCAGCACACGTACCCGTGCAGGCGTTGTGCGGGCACGGGTTTGGGCGACTAAATCTCGCGCTTTAGCGATAGTCTCAGCACTGTTACTCATAAAAACAGGGCATTAATCTGCGTACTGTTTTTTCATGCGTTCACGACGCTCTTGCGCTTCCAAAGACATGGAGGCCGTTGGGCGAGCTACTAAACGCGGCAAGCCAATAGGCTCACCCGTGTCTTCGCAGTAACCGTAATTACCCTCGTCCAATTTACGCAAGGTGGAGTCGATTTTCATCAATAGCTTACGCTCACGATCCCGTGTACGTAGCTCTAATGCGTATTCTTCTTCCAAAGTAGCGCGATCAGCAGGATCTGGCGTAGCTTCTTGTTCTTGCAAGTGTTGGCTGGTCTGATTGGCATTAGCCAAAAGCTCTGCTTTCATTTGCAGAAGCTTAGCTCGGAAAAACTCGAGGTGATCCGAGTTCATGTAATCATCTTCTGAACCATTCCAGCTAATGATTTCTTGTTCCGTGAGTTTGGCCATGGTGGTTCTCCCTTTCTGCAAATGGGGGCGGGGCGTGTGAACTGCTGTGTTGTTTCAACATATTGAAACAAATACTAGACAGAACATAAACTTACGAGCATACACCCCACCAAATGGGGAGGCAGCATAATCAAGTCGCCGCCGCAATGCAATAACTCGTTTTGCCATATGGGCGGTATGGTATTAATGAGACAACACCCAATGGATAATAATTTTTAAATCTTTCTCTTCAATTTGCTGAGCTGGCATAGGAATTTTTCCCCATTTTCCGCCTGGCAAACCCGCACGCACTTCTTTCATTAACATTTCTTCTGCATCTTTTTGCCCGCGATATTTTGCAGCAACATCCTTATAAGATGGCCCTACAATTTTACTATCAATCGCATGACACCCCAAACAATTGTATTTGGCGGCAACCTTAGCCCCATCCTCCGCCCAAACCAATGGGGTACAGACTAGTAATAGCGTAAAAAAATACTTAATCATTATTTATTTATCCTGACGGGTAGATGAATGAACTATTTTAGCAGCAAGTGAGGATCGCAACGCTGTGCTACACTCCCGCGATTAAAAATCTTAAGTATGTATGGGCTAACAATGGATAGAGCGCAACGGTTTATGGCTCTGGGCGTCATGTTATCGATACTGGCCCATGCCGTTCCGATTTTTGGCATGAAATTTGTAATGCCCGACCCTAAGACTCTCTTTTCTGCGCAACCACTTGAAGTGGTCCTAGTAAATCAGCGCACTTTGCAAGACGCACTGAAAGCTGATGCGCTTGCCCAAGCCAACCTCAATGGTGGTGGCAATACCGATGTGGCAAATCAACACGTAAAATCACCTTTACCTGCTAACGATAATTTGCCATCTAAAGAGGTAGAACAGGTTAAAGAGCAGCAAAAAAAACTTGAAGCTGACGCAGAAAAACTAATGCTACAGCTCAAGGCAAATACCCATATTGCACAAGATTTAGGCAAAAGCACGCAAGTAGCGGATACCGGCCAAGATAGTGAGCAATTAAAACAACAAGCGCTTGAAATTGCGGGCTTAGCAGCACAAATTAGTAAGCAAACCAGTGCTTATCAAAGCCGACCTCGTATGACCTTTATTGGTGCGAGGGCGCGTGAATATCGTTTTGCCCGCTATGTTGAAGATTGGCGGATGAAAATGGAACGCGTCGGAGCACTAACGTACCCTTTAGATGGGCAAGGCAATAAAATGTATGGCCGTTTATTGGTTTCGGTAGAAATTGATACAAACGGCAATGTACGCAAGGCAGAAATCAGTAAATCATCAGGCAATAAGGAGCTTGATGCTGCTGCATTACGCATCGTTAAAATGGCCGCGCCTTTTGGTAAATTTCCTGATGAAATTCGTAAAGATACTGATGTGATTAGCATCAGCCGCACTTGGACCTTTGCCAAGGGCGATACCGTTTTAGGCAACGATTAATGCGTATTTTAGGAATTGACCCCGGCTCTAGAGTGACCGGTTTTGGTGTGATCGATGTAGACGGGCAAAACCGAACGTATGTTGCATCAGGCTGCATCCGTACTCCTGGTGGTGAATTGGCCGCCCGCATAAAATCAATTTTGCGCGGCATTGCGGAAGTAGTTGAAACCTATAAGCCTGATATTGCCGCAGTTGAAATTGTGTTTGTAAACGTCAACCCACAATCCACCTTAATGCTAGGTCAAGCACGCGGCGCGGCGATGTCCGCACTGGTATTGGCTGATTTACCTATCGGCGAATACACCGCGCTACAAGTCAAACAAGCAGTAGTAGGCAATGGTCATGCCGATAAAGAACAAGTCAGCCAAATGGTACAACGTATGCTACGCCTAAACGGTGCGCCACAATCCGATGCCGCAGATGCCTTGGCCGTCGCCCTCACCCACGCTCAGCACGATAGCGGCGCGATGAAACAACTAGCCAACTTAGGGCTCACCATTAAACGTGGGCGACTGGCTTAAATCTTCACACATGGTAGGAACGCTACTTGCTGCATATAGGCCGAGATGGGCGCGACAAACAGCCCTCTTAAGGTCTTTGAGGCTGTGCTTTAAAATTTTATGCGGCAAGACGGCAACTGAGCATTAAAGCGCATTAAAAAATCAGGCTCTTTTTTTAAGAAATGATGCGAAAAATACACACCTAGCGGTTTATCTTCTTGTAATTCGGAGCGTACTTTTTGCTCTACATGGGCCAAGTGAATCGCTTCATTCATGGCTAAATCACTAGCTAACACTGCATCAACTCGGCCAGCAAGCAGCATTTTTAATAGCTGATCATGCGCTGGCGGCGTGGCATAGATGCGATAACCACCTTTTTTTAGCCAGGCAAGCATATTAGAACCAAAATAAGCGCCTACCGTTGCGGAAAGGCGAAACTCCTCGCTCAAAGGTTTAGCCAAACTTTCAGAGCGGAAATACCAGCGCCACTGCTGAGGAGCAATCATTTGCGAAAGCGTAGCATAATGATCTCGCTCACTATTTCGTGAAGCAGAGAAAAACCCATCCGCCTTACCCAATTTAACAAAACGTTGTGCGCGTTTCCAAGGCACAAACTTTATATCCACAGGGCGCTGCAACTTAGTCATTACACAGCGTACTGTCTCCAAAGCAACTCCACTTTGGTGACCATTATCCTGCTGATTGCTATAGGGCAATTGTTGCTGCGTCAGCAATCGGACAGGCGCTGCATGAACTTGCTGCATACAGATCCAGCAAAAAATACCTAACGTCCAATTCGTCAAGCCAATCTCAGGCATTTATAATCCCCGCTTTCATTTAGAGATGCACATCATGATCGGACGCCTTGCCGGAACCCTGATCGAAAAACAGCCCCCACAAATTGTGATTGAAACCAATGGCGTGGGCTACGAAGTAGATGTGCCGATGAGTACGTTTTATGTGCTACCCCACACAGGGCAGCCAGCAAGCTTATTTATTCACATGGTTGTACGCGAAGATGCGCAGCTTTTGTATGGTTTTGCCACCAAGCCAGAACGCGATACTTTTCGCTCGCTGATTAAAGTAAGCGGTATTGGCGCAAAAATTGCACTGGCTATTTTATCAGGCATGAATACAGATGAACTTGCACAAGCCATTGCCGCAGAAGACCTTGTTCGCCTTGCTAAAGTACCAGGAATTGGTAAAAAAACAGCAGAAAGACTCGTGCTAGAACTACGTGGCAAGCTCAATAACCTGCCTATTATGACTGCTGTAAATGATAAAAGCGCGTTGTTTCAAGCGCCTGTTTCAAATAAAGACGATGTGCACCATGCATTAATTGCCTTAGGCTATAGCGAACGCGAAGCCAGTAGCGCGGTCAAAGAGTTCGCGACGGATGTAGATGTGTCTGACGGCATTCGGCGTGCCCTTAAACAACTGGTTAAAATTTAAATGCGCACTCTGGCTATCACCGCCCTTGCCGGCACCCTTATTTTTATTGTGCTAGCCTCAGCCCTAGGCACACCACAGCTCAATGCATTCGATGATGCTATCGGCAATGCGCTGTACGGCGGGCCTCAGGCCCTTATTGCGGCAAGCAAAGTGCTAGCTTGGTTTGGCAGTGCATTTGGCTCCCTACTACTGGCAGCGCTGATTAGTGCCGCCATCTGGAGAAAAACCCGCCAACACTGGGATGCGATCGGCCTTCCATTGGCTATTTTAAGCGGCTGGGTACTGAATGCCCTGCTCAAATTTACCATTCTTCGCCCAAGACCTAGCCTAGAATTCTTAGCCTCAGCCCACAGCCCATCGTTCCCCAGCGGCCACGCTATGAGCGCTTGGATTATGTCTTTTGTATTAGCCATCATCGCCACTCACTACCGCCCACAGCAACGTAGCCTTTGGTTTACCCTCGCTGTTTGCGCCGCAATATTGGGTGGCTTGGCTCGGCTAGTACTAGGTGTGCACCATTTCTCCGATATCATTGCAGGCTTTAGTGTCGCCAGCGTTGTTGTGCTGGCTTATTGCTACGCCACAAGCCGCTTTGCCTGACTGGATCGCCTGCCATGATCGAAACTGATGCGCTCTCTTCTGCACCTGCTGATCGCCTGATCAGCAGTAAAAAAATGTCATCACAAGAAGAGAAACAAGAACACGCGCTGCGTCCTAAATTACTCGACGAATACGTGGGCCAAGCCAAGGCGCGTGGGCAGTTAGAGATTTTTATTGAAGCTGCAAAAAAACGCGGTGAAGCACTCGATCACGTTTTACTATTTGGCCCACCGGGTCTTGGCAAAACCACGCTGGCGCATATTATTTCCCGCGAGCTGGGGGTTAATTTGCGCCAAACCTCCGGCCCTGTACTGGAGCGAGCGGGCGATTTAGCGGCAATTTTGACGAATCTAGAACCGCATGACGTGTTGTTTATCGATGAAATTCACCGCCTAAGCCCCGTAGTAGAAGAAATTCTCTACCCAGCGCTAGAAGATTTTCAGCTCGATTTAATGATAGGTGAAGGCCCAGCGGCTCGATCGGTAAAGCTCGACCTACCGCCATTTACCTTGATTGGGGCCACCACTCGTGCAGGGATGCTGACCAATCCACTACGTGATCGATTTGGTATTGTGGCAAGGCTGGAGTTCTACACCCCAGAAGAGCTAACCCGCATCACTACACGTTCGGCGCAATTACTCAAGGTGAATATCGCACCTGACGGTGCCTTCGAAATTGCGCGAAGATCACGGGGTACACCGCGCATTGCTAACCGCTTGCTACGCCGCGTAAGGGATTACGCCGAAGTACGAGCCGACGGCCATGTCACCCGTGAAGTAGCGGATGCAGCGCTATCAATGCTAGACGTAGATCACGCGGGGCTGGATGTCATGGATAGGAAGCTTTTATCTGCCATCCTAGAGAAATTTGCTGGTGGCCCAGTAGGGCTAGACAACGTAGCGGCAGCCATTGGCGAATCAAGCGATACCATTGAAGACGTGATTGAACCGTACTTGATTCAACAAGGCTTTTTACAAAGAACCCCACGCGGCCGAATCGCTACCCTGTCTGCGTATGAGCACTTTGGCTTTACACCCAAGGATTGATTTGAATCATGTTAGGGATTGTGATGGATCAGCGCATCACCGCAAAAGAAGTTGTTCAAGGCCAGTTGGATGCCTACAACGCGCACGATTTAGAGCGCTTTATGGCTTGGTACGCTAAATCAGTGCTTGTTTATCAGGCTGGCAAAGTGGAACCTCTCCTTCAGGGCCGAGCAGCCCTAGCTGCACACTATGCATCGAAGCGTTTCAATCTGCCAAACCTGCATGCTGAGCTGTTAAACCGAATGGTCATTGGAAACAAAGTAATCGACCACGAGCGGGTGGTGGGTGTGGGCGAGCATCCTATTGAAGTTGCCGCCGCCTACGAAGTCATTAATGAAAGTATTAAACGAGTTTGATTTTTTAACCCAAGCTAAGATAGTGTTTCATGCCGCAAAGCTTCAAATACGTGTAGCTTTACTTTGACAACACGGCGAGCCAACACCCGCCTTTAAGAATGCAAGGAATAATGAAAGTGGACGTTGCTGCAGCAAATCAAGATTTATCAATTATCACTTTAGTCTTACACGCCAGCCCTGTAGTACAAGCGGTGATGGGACTCTTGCTGATCATGTCGTTTATGTCTTGGTGGTATATTTTCAGCAAGCATTTTTCAATTTCACACGCCAGAAAACAAACCGAAGACTTTGAAAATCGTTTTTGGAATGGTGCAGACCTCGCCACGCTCTACGATCAAGTACGCCGTGGACAAACGCTGGGTATGGAAAAAATATTTCAAGCGGGCTTTGGCGAGTTTTTAAAATTGCGTCAGCGTGCAGGTGAGCGCGGCAATATGGAATTATCCGACGTGATGGAAGGCAGCCGCCGCGCCATGCGTGCCGCCTGCCAGCGCGAACTAGATGAGCTAGATGCACACACCGCATTTTTAGCCACTGTTGGCTCTATCAGCCCCTATATCGGGCTGTTTGGCACGGTTTGGGGCATTATGAATGCCTTTACCGGCCTAGCAAATGTGGGCCAAGCTACCTTAGCCACCGTAGCCCCCGGTATTGCCGAAGCACTGGTTGCCACCGCCATCGGCCTATTTGCCGCTATTCCTGCTGTGGTTGCCTATAACCGCTTTGCCAATGATGTAGACAAGCTCGCCAACCGCTTTGACACTTTTATCGAAGAATTTTCTAATATCTTGCAACGTCAGGTGAAATAATGGCTCGCCGCGCACGCAGGATTAAAAACGAGATCAATGTCGTTCCCTATATCGACGTGATGCTGGTTTTGCTAGTGATCTTTATGGTGGCCACACCCATGATGCAGCAAGGCGTGGTGAATCTCCCCACCGTTGGCAAATCCGATCAGGAAGTGAATGTCGCCCCACTGCGCGTGGAAATTGATGCTGCTGGCGCAATCAAGCTGCATGATAAGGAAGAAAGCAGCGATCTAGCCGATCTAAAAGCCCTCGTCGCCAGTGTGCAGGCCAAACAAGCCATTACTCCCAATCGCCCTGTGGTGATTGCTGCAGATAAATCCATCCGTTACGAGCAAGTTATGAATGCGATGGACGCTTTAAAACAGGCCAATATTGCCCGAGTTGGCCTGCTCGTTCAGCCGAAGTGATATGAGACAAACCGTAAATCGCAATGAGCATCGCAAGCTAGCCTTTGTACTGGCAGCGGCCATGCACCTGCTACTAGTGTTGGGCTTATTGCTATCCATGAATTGGCAAACCCAAAAGCAAGAGCCGGTTGTGGTAGAGCTATGGGGCGGCTCGCCAGCAGCCAGCCAGCAAACAACACCTGCGGTAGAAACGCCTCCAACAAAAGCACCTAAGCAGGAGCCTAAGCCAGAGCCTGAGCCTTTGCCAGAAAAACCTGCCGAGATTACCACAGCAAAAGGAAAACCAACGCTGGCTCCGCGGCCAACAGCTAAGCCAACGCCTGTGCCGACGCCTATACCTACTCTGCCGCCTAAAGCCAGCGCAAAACCCACGCCTGCTCCTGTAGCAAAGCCCACTACGGCTCCCAAGCCGTTAGTTAAAGCACCTCCAAAAAGATCTGCTTTTGAAGATGCCCTCTCAGAAGGCAGTTTATTAGAGCCAAGCAAGCCAAGAGCCAAACTCGGCGGCAAAGGCAATAACCCCAATTCAACTGTCAATACTGGCCCAGGCTCGGGCAGCGGCAATAGCCCAATTGCCAAGAAAGGGCTAGCCGACTATCGCAGTAAAGTTTCGCAACTGATTCGGTCCAAATTGGTCTACCCCAATCCTAAGGGCAATCCATCGGCTGAATTCAGAATTAACTTACTACCCAATGGCGAGATTCAAGAAGTGACGCTACTGAAATCTAGTGGTGAGACAATGTACGACGAAGCCGCAAAACGTGCCATTTTGGCCTTACAACGCATGCCCCCCTTACCAGATGGGCAGGCATTTAGCGGTGATTTGCGCAATATGACAATTATGTTCCGCTTGAATGATTAGAGCCATTCCCTTTTATTCAGGCAGAAGAAGACTCATCTTATGCAGAGCGTTGCCCTCTAGCAGCCTGTCGGACTTAAGCGATCGTAGCGAGGGAAAGACCGGTTTGAGGCAGATTTAGCGGGTTTTTGAGGCGAATAGCTGGCTATTCAACGAGAAAATGCGTGAAATCTAGCCATATCCGGCTTTTCCGTAGTAGATCAGTCTTAAGTCCGACAGGCTGCTAGCCCACTACCGAAACAGAAGAGGGTGACCTATAGCACCATCCGTGCCGTTTTTATTTTCTGGAGAACTCCAATAATGCTGTGGCGTAAACTTTTTAAGCTACTGGCCGCAAGCTTGTTGCTCAGTAGTGTGGCTCATGCAGATATGACCATTGATGTAGTTGGCGTAGGCGCATCGCAATATCCAATTGCAATCGCTCCTTTTCAAAATGAAAACCAGCAAAAACAAGCACTCACGCCGGTAATTAATGATGATTTAACACGCAGTGGCTTGTTTAAAGTAATTGGCGCAGGTGATTTATCACCAGTACCATTTTCACCTGAACAAATAAACTACACAACGGCGCTGGCAAAAGGTGCGCAAACCATGGCCATCGGCCGGGTAACACCAGATGCGGGAGGATTTAAGGTGCAATTCTGGCTGATTGATCTAGCCAGCAAAAAACCGTTGATCTCTTGGGAGCGTAACGCTACTGCTGGGCAAATGCGCCGTGTAGCACATCAAATTGCCGACCTGATTTATCAGCAAATCACCGGTCAGTCAGGCGCGTTTAACTCGCGGATTGCCTATGTACTCAAACAAGGCGCACGCTTTGAGTTACAGGTGTCTGATGCTGATGGCTTTGGCTCCCAGGCTATTTTGGTTTCCAAACAACCCGTTATGTCGCCAAAATGGTCACCGGATGGCAGCAAATTGGCCTATGTTTCTTTTGAAGATCAAAAACCCGTGGTGTATGTGCACGAGTTGGCTTCAGGCCGCCGTTGGAGAGCAGCAGGTTTTAAGGGTAGCAACTACGCTCCGGCGTGGTCTCCCAATGGCCGTGAGCTAGCGGTAGTACTCACCCAAAGTGGCAGTTCACAAATTTACCTCGTTAACACCGATGGTAGTGATTTACGCCAACTTAGCCGAGGCGGTGAAATCAATACCGAACCTGCGTTCTCACCGGATGGGCGCTTTATTTACTTCACCTCTGATCGCGGTGGCAGCCCACAAATTTATCGTATGAATAGTAATGGTAGTAATACAGAACGGGTAAGCTTTCAAGGTAGTTACAATAGCTCGGCCAAGCTCAGCCCAGATGGTAAAAACTTAACCTTTATCACCCGTGACGGTGGCTACCGAGTCGCTATTATGGATTTGAGTACGCGCCAAGTTCAAACGCTTACCGACTCCAGCTCAGACGACTCACCGAGCTTTGCACCAAACGGCCAAATGATTTTATATGAATCAAAAATAGGTGGGCGAGGAGTACTGGCAGCTGTTTCAAGTGATGGAAGAGTCAAACAGCGCCTTAGAGCGCAAGCAGGAGATGTAAGACAACCCGCATGGGGCCCCATTTTACGGTAAAGGTACCACTTGCGGAACTTATGCCAAGCTAAATGTCATATGACCAAAGTTTGGATTTATTTGATTTCTTTAAGATGTAAGATCTAAGGAAGAAGACAATGAAAAAAGTAGCGCTTAGTTTAATCATGACGGCCCTGCTCGCCGCTTGCGCCAGCACCCCTGTACCTACAACTCCTGCTGATACTAGCGGCTCAACGAGTTCAAACACATCTACATCGCAATCAACGACAAACCCAAGCACCGTCGATCTCACGCAAGGCCAGACAAAGACATTTACCGAGCTAACAGATCCAAACAATATTCTGTCTAGCCGTCGTGTGTATTTTGATTTTGATTCCTTTATTGTGCGCCCAGATTTCCATGAGCTTGTGCAAGCCCATGCTAAATACCTGAACACCCATAAGGATGCAAAAATCATCCTGCAAGGCCACACTGATGAGCGTGGTACTGCAGAATACAACTTAGCCTTGGGCCAAAAGCGTGCAGATTCTGTACGTAAAATGTTAAATGTGCTGGGTGTCCCAGATAACCAGATCGAAACAGTAAGCTTTGGTGAAGAGCGCCCACTTGAAGCAGGCGATAGCGATGCCGTGCGTGAACGTAATCGTCGTGCTGAAATCGTTTACAACGGTGAAGCGACTCAATAGTCACTTGCTGCTGATATAAAAAGCGCATAGGCTTTGCCACGGACGGGTTAGACTCGTCCGTTTCCCTTCTCACTTCAAATCAGACCATCAATCTATGAAACGAATTGCTACTCTGCTTCTGCTTGCTTTCTCTATTCAGGCTCATGCGGGTCTATTTGATGACAACGTAGCTCGTCAGCAATTAAATAATCTGCGTGATGCTCAAGTTCAAGCACAAAAGAAAACCGATGAACGTTTGATGCAATTAGAGGCGGGCAATAGCCGTTCAATTGAATTACTTGGCCAGCTAGAAAAACTGCGGCAAGAGCTATCCACTTTGCGTGGCCAGAATGAAGTACTGCAATTTAACTTAGATGAAGCCGCCAAACGTCAGAAAGATCTGTATACCGATCTAGATGCGCGGATGCGTGCCATGGAGCTAGCAAAAGTAGAAAGCAAAGCAGCAGCCGTGGTTTCTGAACAGCAGCAATTAGATGATATCGTACAGCTAAGCCGCACAGGCAAGCATAAAGAAGCAATTTTAGGGTTTCAGAAATTTATCACTGACAATAGTAGCAGCACGCTAGTCCCAAGCGCATGGTATTGGATGGGCACCAGCCAAACCGCTTTAAAGGGGTTTAAGGGCGCACAAAATTCGTTTCAACAGGTGCTGGCTAGTAATGACGAAACGCGAGCGCCCGATGCACTATTTGGCTTAGCGATTGTAGCCAATGCTCAAGGGGATAAAAAATCCTCACGTAAATACTTATTACAGCTTATCGAAAAATACCCACAGGCAGAAAAAGCCGCAGCGGCCAAAAAGGCATTATTAGCCACCGACTAAACATCACAAACTCCATCACTCAAAGCTAAAACTGAGTAAAATCACTTTGAATTTGGGATACGCGATAAAAAAATCACGTTTTTCTAAGTGTTTTTATTCACTTTAAGTGTGAACACGCAGTATTATTTACTCGGCGTCACCGAATGGGTTGACGCCGTTTTTATTTCCACCGGACTGTTCTCCGGCCAGGAGCATTATCTTGAAAGACGCATTACGCATTACCGAAATCTTCTGCTCATTGCAGGGTGAAACTACCCGCATGGGCCTACCTACCGTGTTTGTTCGCCTCACCGGCTGTCCATTGCGCTGTGGCTATTGCGACAGCGCCTACGCTTTTACCGGTGGCGAAACGCAATCGTTTCAAACTATCCTTAATAAGATTGCCTCATTTAGCACCCACCATATCTGCATAACGGGTGGCGAACCACTGGCGCAAAAAGGCGTGCACGAGCTAATGCGCTTGCTTTGCGATGCTGGCTACTCACTCAGCCTAGAAACCAGTGGAGCATTATCGATTGCCGATGTGGACCCGCGCGTTTCCCGCATTCTGGATATTAAAACCCCCGGCTCAGGCGAATTATCCAAAATGCATTGGGAAAACCTCGATTATTTGAGCAAACAAGACGAAGTAAAATTTGTTTTATGCGATCGTAGCGATTACGAATGGGCGCGCAATTTAATCCACGAGCGTCGCTTGGAAACATTAGCCCCTGTGCTAATGTCACCGGTGTGGGAAACACTGCAACCCGCCGACCTCGCCGCTTGGGTACTGGAAGACCATTTACCCGTCCGTATGCAGGTGCAATTACACAAAATCCTCTGGGGTGAACGTCCCGGCGTTTAACAGGCAAGCACATGTATTGGAAACGCTGGCTAGTACGTATCAAACACTTACCAGAGCGTAGCCGCGCCACACTGGCTCTCTGGTTTGGTGCCGCCTTAGTAGGCCTTGTCGCGGTTATTCTGGCCAAGGCGGCTGATGGTGCCTTAGCCATATTTCATAGTCTTAGCCAACGCTGGGCGTGGTGGCCTTTTTTTGCCCTGCCCTTTGGTGGCATGGCAATACGCTGGCTAATGCAAAGAATCGGCAAAGGCTCGGAAGGCAGCGGCATTCCACAGGCTATGGCGGCATTGCAGGTAACAGATGAGCCCGCCATCATCCGACAATTACTCAGCCTGCGCATTGCCTTCGCCAAGTTTGTTGCCGTAGTTGCTGGCCTTGGCTGCGGTTTTGTACTCGGGCGTGAAGGCCCAACGGTGCAAATTGGCGCAAGCTTAATGTATGCCTGCCGCCGCTTTATTCCTTTATCTGATGCTGTTTTTCGCCGCCAACTTATTCTGGCAGGCGGTGCAGCGGGGATTGCTGCAGCATTTAATACACCATTAGCAGGGATTGTGTTTGCCTTTGAAGAGCTAGCACGCTCAGTAGAGGAAAAAACATCGGGTAAATTACTGGGTGCGGTGATTTTAGCTGGGGTGGTTTCTTTAGCCATTCAAGGGGACTACACCTATTTTGGCCGTATCCATGTACCAGGGTTTAATTACAGCATTTTATGGCCAATGTTGATCGTAGCGGTAAGTGCGGGGTTAATTGGTGGTTTTTTTTCTTGGCTATGCGTGCATCAAGATCGCTGGTTGCCCATAAAAGTAAGGATGTGGCGAGCAGCCCAACCCTATCTATTTATTGCAGCTTGCGGATTTTTGATTGCCTGCATGGGGCTGGCAGCGCCCATTTTTGGCAGTGGAGCAGAAATCACCAGTGATGTAGTGAGTGGACATGGCACGATGGCATGGTACTTTTTACCACTGAAGTTTTTAGGCCTGCTAGCCACTTTTTTAACGGGCTTGCCTGGCGGTATTTTTGCCCCGTCGCTCTCCATGGGAGCAGGGGTTAGCAGCTGGTTTTTGCCATGGTTTGATAGCAGCATCCATATCAAACTGATCGCCATTGGAATGGCGGCAATGCTGGCCGCAGTAACACGAGCACCGCTCACTTCGGCCATTATTTTAATTGAGATGACCGATGGCCATTCGATGGTGATTTCAATTTTGGCCGCCGCGATGATCTCATCCAGCGTAGCACGCCTCTTTGGCACCAATCTTTATCATGATTTGGCAGAAAAAGCCTTGCAACGCTTGGCTCAGCCACAACTTCTAAAGTGATCTTATGCGCTATTTTCTAGCTGTATTTGCGTTGGTAACTACATTTGCTCAAGCAGAATCAACAGGCCCAGATGGGATGACTCATGCTCAGCTCAGTGAGTTTTTAAAATCACTACAAACGGCGGTTGCCAATGATGATGCCGCCAGCGTGGCTAAACTCAGTCGCTTTCCCCTGCGCGTAAATTTACCCAATAAAAAAACACTGCAGGCCCAGCAATTTATTACTCAGTATCCCAAATTGATCACAGCCAAAGTCAAAACTGCCGTACTGGCGCAAACCGCAGAAACGCTGTTTCGCAACAGCAATGGCGCAATGATAGGCAATGGCGAGATCTGGTTTTCTGGCATTTGTTTGAATAAACAATGTACCAAGCAAACCACTAAAATCATCTCCATTAATCCATAAACAATATCTATTTAAGTTGAAAACATCATGACTAAAAAACCTGCTGTCATTCTGCTCTCTGGTGGGCTTGATTCTGCCACCTGCCTTGCCATTGCCAAAGCTGAAGGCTTTGCACCCTATTGCCTGTCTTTTGATTACGGCCAAAAACATAATGCCGAACTGAAAGCCGCCGCCCGCGTGGCAGAAGCGCTGGGGGCTGTTGAACACCGTATTCTGAAAATTGATTTAGCAGGCTTTGGCGGGTCGGCACTTACCGACGCCAATATTGATGTGCCAGTAGACGGCGGCAAGCCAGGTGAAATCCCTGTGACCTATGTGCCCGCACGCAATACCGTGCTGCTCTCTTACGCGCTAGCATGGTCCGAAGTGCTGAAAGCCGATGATATTTTTATTGGCGTGAATGCAGTGGATTACTCAGGCTACCCAGATTGCCGCCCAGAATACATTGCGTCTTTTCAAGCCATGGCAAGGCTGGCGACTAAGGTGGGCGTTGAAGGATCAAAACTCACCATCCACACCCCCCTGCTGAAACTCACCAAGGCAGAAATCGCCCAAAAAGGCACCGAGCTAAGCGTGGATTACGCACTTACCGTAACCTGCTACAAAGCCGACGAAGAAGGCCGCGCCTGCGGCCAATGCGAAGCCTGCCGCCTGCGCAGCGCTGGTTTTGCCAATGCAGGGTTGGCTGATCCAACCCGCTATCAAAAGTAAGCCGTACTCGGAGCTTCACTGAGCGACGGCGTTTGTCGCTCGGCGATAGCGCAGTAGCCAGCAAGTATATTCAAAAAAAATCGGCTTACGTGCTAGCACGGAGCCGATTTCCTTTTGTATCAACTAACAACGAAAAAATGTATTAACCACGCTCACTGCGTGGGGCTTAAGTCCCCCCTGAAGCCGCGATACGAGGAACAAGCGGGGTGGGGTAGTCGTCAATTCGTGTTTGAGCGAAGCGAGTTGACACAACGCCACTGTCCGCAGTGAGAGGCCTTCGTGCTGTTTGGGGTCGCCTTCTTTGCTTACTTTCTTGGCGAAGCAAGAAAGTAAGTCCCTCGCGTGGGATTCCCGCACCTAAACGGACGTGCCGAAGGCACTAAAAAAGCATTGTTCTTGATCTGCTTCACCCCTTACAACAACACATCACTTCCCCGCCAACCACCGTGCCGCATCCAATGCAAAGTAAGTCAAAATCCCATCTGCACCGGCGCGTTTAAAGCCCATTAAGCTTTCCAGCACCACCGCTTCTTCATTCAGCCAGCCGTTTTGCACTGCGGCTTTGATCATGGCGTATTCGCCAGATACCTGATAAACAAACGTCGGTGCGGCAAATTCGTCTTTCACGCGGCGCACTACATCTAGGTAAGGCATGCCCGGCTTCACCATCACCATATCAGCGCCTTCTGCCAGATCGAGCGCTACTTCGTGCAAGGCTTCGTTCAGATTGGCAGGGTCCATCTGGTAAGTCTTTTTATCAGCCTTGCCCAGATTAGCGGCTGAACCCACGGCATCGCGGAAAGGGCCGTAAAATGCCGATGCGTATTTTGCCGAGTAGGCCATGATGCGAGTGTTGATAAAATCATCAGCATCCAAAGCCTTGCGAATCGCACCAATACGACCATCCATCATGTCCGATGGTGCAATGATATCGACGCCCGCCTCAGCATGGCAAAGCGCTTGCTGTATCAGTGCAGCCACGGTTTCTTCATTTAGCACATAGCCATTGGCATCAATAATACCGTCCTGACCATGTATGGTATATGGGTCAAGCGCACCATCTGAAATCAAACCTAGCTCCGGAAAACGCGCTTTTAACTCACGCACTACGCGTGGTACTAAGCCATTCGGGTTCCAGGCCTCAGCCGCATCCAGCGTTTTTAAATCTTGCTCAATAACAGGGAACAATGCCAGAGCAGGCACACCCAGCTTGACTGCTTGCTCGGCGGTATAAAATAGCTGATCCAGACTCTGGCGACTGACCCCTGGCATAGATGCAATCGCCTCAGTGCGATTTGTCCCATCTAAAACAAACACCGGCAAAATCAGATTGTTCGCAGTTAAATGATTTTCGCGCATCATCCTGCGCGAGAAATCATCATGGCGCATACGGCGTAAACGGGTAGTAGGGAACAAGCGATTGCTATGCATAAGGCGCTACCGATAAATGAGTGTGCTTATTTTAGCGAAGATTGGGAGGGGATGATTGCGCAATGCTGACAAAATATGAAAAAAAATGGGGCGGACGAATATCCACCCCAACATCAATAACGCGCCAAAGCCAAGCCGCTACTTTCGATTTCTGTTTTTTTATTGGTGATCAAATCAGCCAACACACGGCCAGAGCCGCAAGCCATCGTCCAGCCTAATGTGCCGTGGCCAGTGTTCAGCCACAGATTAGGATAAGACGTACCGCCCACCAGCGGAGTGCCATCCGGTGTCATAGGGCGTAAACCCGTCCAAGGCTCACCCTTGCTGGTGTCCCCCGCATCAGGGAACAGATCATTGGTGACCATCGCCAGCGTAGCAACGCGGTTCATATCCAAATGCCGATCGTAACCCGCTACTTCGGCCATGCCTCCCACACGCAGGCGTGAATCAAAACGAGTCAGCGCAATTTTATAGCTCTCATCCAGTACGGTAGAGCGTGGTGCGGCATCGGCGTTTTTCAGAGGAATAGTCAGCGAATAACCCTTCACGGGATAAACCGGTAAATCCAGACCCAGCGGCAAAGCCAAGGCGCGTGATGTGCAGCCTGCGGCCAGCACCACATGATCTGCATTGAGGATTTCCCCGCCTTTAAGCTGCACTTGGCGAACTTGCTGATTTGCAGCAATCAAGCGCTCAACCGTCACGCCGTAGCGGAACACCACACCCGCCGCTTCACAACGCGCAGCCAGCTTGTCGGTAAACATTTTACAATCACCAGTCTCATCATTAGGCAATTGCAATGCGCCAACCAATTTACCCGGCACCCGTGCCAGTGCAGGCTCTACATCGACCAAGCCTTGCGCATCCAGCAAATGATTCGGCACACCGATCGCGCTCAGGATATCTGAATCGCGTTGAGCGGCTTCAAGCTGCTTGGCGGTGCGGAAAACCTGCAAAGTGCCTAAGCTGCGTTGCTCATACTGGAGATCTAGCTCTTCACGCAAATCGCGCAGGCAATCGCGGCTATATTCAGCCAAGGGCACCATACGGCCTTTATTACGCTCGTAAGCTGCATGGGTGCAATTAGCTAGCATTCTTGCCATCCACGACAGCTGAAACAAGCTGCCATCAGGGCGAATTTTAAGTGGGGAATGGGGCTGAGTAAGCCATTTAACGGCTTTCCATGGGATGCCCGGCGCAGCCCAAGGAGCAGCGTATCCAGGAGATACCTGCCCCGCATTAGCAAAGCTCGTTTCGGTTGCAGGCCCGTCTAGTTGTTCTAGTACGGTGACTTCGCATCCCGCTGCGCACAGGTAGTGCGCAGTTGCTACGCCGACAACGCCAGCTCCGATTACAATCACTTGCATATTATTTAATCCTTAACCCACTGGGTATGTACTGTTTGCAGCATATCGCTGGGAGATAGGTTCAGCGATAGGTGATTCCCCTTGCATAAGTATATTGGGGTATTTATTCCTTAATCAAACAAATAAAGAAATGATTAACCAAACTTTAAGGTATATAAGCAATTTAATTGTTCACTAAAATACTTTTTTGGCATTAATTTTATTTAAAATGAAGCATGAACCTAGGTTTTGTTAACGTTTCATTCGCAATTGCACTGAGCCGCGAATAAAACGTCAACAGACCCTAATATTTGTATATGCGCTTATACATATAAGCAGCCAGAACTTGCCTAAAGCAAAAACATACCGTACGATTGGTTTTTTTGCAGAGCATATCCATGGCAAAGCCAATCACTAGGCAGCAACTCATCGAGCAAGCCACCGCCCTTTTCAGAATGAAAGGCTATGCAGCGACCAGTATTGGTGAAATTGTCCAAGCCTGCGGTATTAGCAAGGGCAGCCTCTACCATCACTTTGTCAGCAAAGAAGCGCTGGGCTTAGCCGCCTTGCTTGAACTAGAAACCTATTTTGATGAGCATATCTTTGCCCAAATCAACCCTCATCAGCCCGCCACCAGCCTAGCTGCGTTTAATTTGGCGATTGAGGAATTCTTTTGGCAGCACTCAAATGGCTGTTTACTCGCCAATTTAAGCTTAGAAATAAGTGGGGGGGAAGGGCCTTTTAAGCAGGGTATTCTAGATTTTTTCAGTAAGTGGCAAAGCTGCTACTACCAAGCATTCAACGCTTTTTACCCTAGCAATAAAGCCAAAGCACTGAGCGAAGATGCGCTTGCCATCGTACAAGGCTGCGTTTTGATGTATCGCATCAACGGCAATATCGAGCCGCTACAGCGCCAACAGCAAGCATTACTAAGACTCTGCGCTTAAACCCTTACAGCAAAGCGGATATTTAACCGCAAAAAACATACCAATCGTTTGGTATGTTAAGAGAGATAACATGGATAAACGAACTTTAAAAAATGCGCTGCTAGCCGGATCAGGTGGATTTCTAGCGATTTTACTACTCGCCAGCCTTAGTCAATTTGGCATGGCTGCTTTAATCATGGCACCATTTGGCGCTTCTTGTGTGCTGCTGTTTGCACTTCCGGACGCGCCACTATCACAGCCGCGAAACGTGATTGGTGGGCATTTAATCAGCGCCAGCTTAGGCTTTGCCTTCTATACGCTCGCCCCTAACACGCCTTTTTTTGCCGCACTAGCCGTTGGGGTTGCCATTGCTGCCATGGTTCTAAGCAAAACCACTCACCCACCCGCAGGGGCCAATCCACTGCTATTTTTTCTAACTGCCAAGCCATTAAGTGCGTGGTTTTTACTCACTCCCGTTGCCAGCGGAGCTATCCTACTGGTGCTGATCGCCACGCTTTACCACCGCATAACGGGAAAGGCTTACCCTGCAATGCGTAAAATTTAAGCTGCCTCAATCAGCATATCGATATGCGGAATATCGTCTTCTAAATACTCCTGCCCAATCGTTACAAAGCCAAACAAAGCGTAAAAACCCTTTAAATGCGCTTGCGCACCAATACGGTGGCCTTGCTGAGGATAAAGCTGGCTAGACATCCGCAAGCCCTCAGCAACCAACTTAGACCCAGTGCCACCACGCCTTGCATCTGGATGGGTAATCACTCGGCCTATCGATGGCTCGGCATATTTAAGCCCCGGAGGTACGAGACGCAAGCTAGCTAAGACTCGGCCATTTTCATCCAAACCCAGCAAATGTTGAGAAACGGCATCGTATTGGTCCATATCGGGATACACGCAGTTTTGCTCAACAATAAACACGTCTTGGCGTAATTTTAAATAAGCATAAAGAGTGAGCGGATCAAAATCAGCCAAACCAAACCAACGCCATTGCAATTCCATAATGGACTCCTAAAAAAAGCTGCCGAAGCAGCCTTTTTATTCATTTAAAAACAAAATACTTGTAGAGTGGGCACAGCGCTTCAGCATGCCTATGCTGCAAATGCACAGGCGCGTAGGCATAAAGCCCACCCTACATTTGAGACACACCAGACTAGCAGCCTAGCTTTTCACGCCATTTGGCAATTTGCACTAAGACTTGGAACGGCGCAGTGCCGCCCACGTGGTTGCGTGCATTTAAAGAACCTTCTAGCGTTAGCACTTCAAAGATATCTTCGCCGATCAGCGGCGAAAAACTTTGCAGCTCTACCAATTGCAAATCACCAAGGTCTTTATGTTTTTGCTCAGCATATCGCACGGCCAAAGCCACGGCCTCATGCGCATCGCGGAAAGGAATACCACGCTTAACTAGGTAATCTGCCAGATCAGTTGCGGTGGAGAAGCCCTGCTTCACCGCACGCACCATGGCTTCTGGCTTTACGGTAATTCCGCGCATCATATCCGCATAAATTCTGAGCGTATCAGTCAGGGTGTCTACTGTATCAAATAGCGGTTCTTTATCTTCTTGATTATCTTTATTGTAAGCCAGCGGCTGACCTTTCATTAAAGTGAGCAGTGAAATCAAGCTACCATTGACTCGACCAGTTTTGCCGCGCACCAGCTCTGGCACATCAGGGTTTTTCTTTTGCGGCATGATAGAGCTGCCGGTGCAAAAGCGATCGGCAATATCAATAAAGCCGTAACGTGGGCTCATCCAAAGGATCAGCTCTTCAGATAAACGCGATAGATGCGTCATCACCAGCGCAGCGGCTGCGGTAAATTCAATCGCAAAATCGCGATCAGATACCGCATCAAGCGAGTTTTGGCAGACTTCGTCAAAGCCCAGCAATTTAGCGGTGTATTCGCGATCAATTGGATAAGTGGTACCCGCCAATGCCGCCGAGCCAAGCGGTAAGCGATTCACACGTTTACGCGCATCAATAAAACGCTCAGCGTCACGCCCCAGCATTTCTACGTAAGCCATCATATGGTGGCCAAAGGTAACTGGCTGAGCCACTTGCAAATGTGTGAAGCCTGGCATCACGGTAGAGGCGTTTTTTTCAGCCAGATCGATCAGCGATGCTTGTAACTCGTGAATCAAACCCACTAGCAAATCGATAGCGCCGCGCAAATACAAGCGGATATCAGTGGCAACCTGATCATTACGGCTACGGCCAGTGTGCAAGCGTTTACCCGCATCGCCTATCATTTGCGTCAGACGGCGCTCGATATTCATGTGCACGTCTTCTAAGTCTAGGCTCCATTCAAACGTGCCTTCACGGATTTCATTCAGGATATCGGCCATGCCGCCCTGAATCGATTTCAGGTCTTCAATCGATAGCACACCCACTTTATTCAGCATGGTGGCGTGCGCTAAAGAGCCTTGAATATCCACTTCAGCCATGCGTTTATCAAAATCTACTGAGGCGGTATAACGCTTAACGAGTTCGGTAACCGGCTCGTTAAAACGGCCAGACCACATCTTTTTGCCCTGATCTTGCATGTTTGTTTCCTGATTGAATCTAGATTTAGAGCAAATTATATCTGCCCCCATCAACAATACGTAAAATTTCCTTGAATTAATGAGTGCATCAAATTATTTAACCATGGGGCTATGTAGAGAACCCAATATGGAACCTATACTCAGTATGCAACAGAAGCAAAGTAGATTATTACTTATGCCTTAAGGATTTACCTTGTAACAATGGGAATTAACTTATAAAAAACTAAGAACTACGACTGCTCCAAAAGGCTAAAGAGCCGTATAATCCGCAAGATATATAACTCGCAACATAAAAATGCTTGATAGATAAAAATAGCCGCGTTTAAGTATGAAAAAACACTAAAATTTGCAAAAAATATTAGCAATGTATCTTCTTAATTCACCCAGCTTAAGAATTGAAACTTTTACCTAGACGCAAGCTAAAAAATGACCGGCTCGAGACAGAAGCCATGAGTTTTTGAAGCGAATAACGAGCTCTTTAATGGGATAGTACGTGGAATATGGCCGAATCCGGCGCTTTTGCAGTAGATCAGTTCTAAACTCGGCAGGCTGCTAGCGCATAGGCCAATCTGCCCAATTTTTATAAACACGGTGTAGCACCACACCGGAGGCCCTATCAGCAATGTCTAGAGACATGAAAAAAACAACACGCAGCAGCAACAATCCTAATGGTCGCAAAAGCGGCGGAGGTGGATCATTGCTCACAGGCTTACTCATAGGCCTATTTGGCGGTGTTGCAGTAGCCGTAGCGGTGGCCGTATTTTTAAACCGCAGTGCCAATCCTTTTGCAGGAAAAGCCAGCACAACCCCAGCAGATGCGATCTCCTCTGCGCCGCCCGGTGTTTCGCCGCAGCAGCCAGAGGTCCTTTCGCCTGGCGGAAAGAATGACGTAGTCATTGTTACTCCAGTACCAACCGCATCCACAGTAAAAAGTGACAACGGGGAACGATTTGACTTTTATAAGATGCTGCCGGAACTTGCAGACAAAAAAACTGCCGAAGTCGCTAAGCCGGTAGAACCTAAAAAGCCAGAAGCCAGCCCACCAGTAAAAGTAGAAGTCCCTAAAGGGGCTTATTTACAAATTGGCGCATTCCAAAATGAGCAAGATGCAGATAACCTTAAAGCCAAGCTGGCTTTACTAGGCGTTGAAGCCCGTATCCAAACCAGCGATGTTCCAAGCAAAGGGATTTGGCACCGTGTTCGTCTTGGGCCATTTAACTCTAGCAATGAATTAGAAAACGCCCGCTCACAACTCAAATCCAATGGCGTCGATAGCGCCGTGGTTAAATAATTTCAAAAACAGTTAAAAACAAGAACAAGTAAGTAAGCAGCAAGGCCTCAAACAAGGTGCTACTCGCGCTGCAAAGCTAAGAATGTGATCGTTTTTAATTGGCATTGAAATAACTTTCAGGATCAGTTTATGTTGAATACTTGGCTCAAACGCTTACTTATCTCTACTACTCTTTTGGCCGCCAGCCTTGCCCACGCAGAAATCCGTGAAGGTGTTGAATATAAAAAAATGGCTAAGCCACAAGCTGTTGCAGTGGCTGGCAAAAGTGAAGTCATCGAGTTCTTTTGGTATGGATGCCCACACTGCTTTACCGTAGCCCCTTATGTGGAAGACTGGGCAAGTAAATTACCGGCCAATGTTAATTTCCGCCGCATACACGTTGCATGGCCAGGCCGTAGCGATATGGAAGGCCACGCTAAAATCTTTATCGCCCTACAAGCCATGGGTTTAGAAGGCAAGCAACAGCTAGCCGTAATGACCGCGGTACAAAAAGATCGCATTGAATTACGTAAAGAAGATGTATTGTTTGATTGGGTCAAAAAACAAGGCATCGATGTAGAAAAATTCAAAGCCCAATACAACTCATTTAGCAGCAGCGCCAATATGAATAAACTGGCGAAAATGACACGCGATTACCAAGTTGATGGCGTACCCATGTTTGTGGTGAATGGAAAATACGTGACCAGCCCAGCAATGGTTGGCAAGGAAGACGGCACCATCACTCAAGTAATTAATGAGCTGCTTGCTAAAGATAAACCTGCAGTGGCTAATCCTAAAAAGAAATAAGGCAATTCGCCGCATGCATGCCCCGAGAATTGATCGGGGCATTTTTTACGCCCTAAAGATATGCACAAGAGGGCATACTCAAAATAGAATTGTTCATAGAGAGCAATCCCCCAACGATCATAGTAACTAGCTACCCTCTCCCCAAACAAAAGAGGGGAACAGACAGCGCCTCCGGCGCAATTTCACCTTTTGGAGCTTTAAACATGCAATGGATCGATCTGCGTAGTGATACCGTCACCCAGCCTACCCCTGCCATGCGCACTGCCATGATGAATGCGGTAGTGGGTGATGATGTTTATGGTGATGACAGCACAGTTAATGAGCTTGAGCGCCTTGCTGCGACCACACTAGGCTTTGAAGCCGCCTTGTTTGTGCCCACCGGCACGTTTGGTAATCAGCTTGCGCTCTTTACCCACTGCGAGCGTGGTGATGAAGTAATCTTGGGCGAAGACTCCCATATTGTATGGCACGAAGTTGGCGGAGCCGCAGTGATTTCCGGCGTCAATCTACGCCCTATTCCCACACAAAACGGCGTGCTAGACGCGGAACAAGTACGCCGCCGCATTCGCCCCGAAGGCGATATCCACCTACCGCGTACTCGCCTCGTCTGCATGGAAAACGCCCATTCTAGTGGCCGAGTGATACCGCTGGCCGCCATGCAAGAAGTATGGGAAACCGCAAAATCTGCAGGGCTAAAAGTCCACCTCGATGGCGCACGGGTGTTTAATGCCGCCACTAGTTTGGGCGTGGATGTAAAGCAAATCACCCAATATGCAGATAGCGTGATGTGTTGCTTATCCAAGGGATTAGCCGCACCAGTAGGTTCAATCTTAGCGGGGGACAAAACCTTTATTGAAATCGCACGCAAAAAACGTAAATTGTTAGGCGGTGGCTGGCGACAAGCTGGCGTGCTGGCTGCTCCTGCACTATTGGCACTCACAGAAATGACACAACGCCTAGGTGAAGATCATGCTAATGCCCAGTATCTAGGCAAAAAACTAGCCGAGCTAGCCAATGTGCGGGTCTGCACCGACCAGCTGCAAATCAATATGGTATTTTTTGAAATCACTCAACCGGTAGATGAAGCCCAAGTGCTCGCTCATCTAAGCGAATGTGGCATTAAATCTAATGGCACAGAAGCGGGCCAATGGCGCTTTGTTTGCCACTGGCAAATCGGCAAGGCTGAGATTGATAGAGTGATTGCGGCAATGAAAGAAGCACTGTCCGCTTAAGCTATGACATCAGGGGTTGGAAAACCATAACGGCTATTCCAACCCTCAGCACTTAACGCAGCTGATCTACCACCGCCAACAAAGGCAGTAATACGCTAGCGCCAAACTGACGACTGCGCTCACCGTTCCAGCCTACTTCGGGCAATGGACGTTTGGCGGTGTCTTTGAATGGCATTTCGATGGTATAAGCCAAGCAATCAAAGGCATCGCCTACCCAGTTGGTACCGATAGTCAGTGTTTCTGGGCCAAATTTGCCTTTTTCGTAGCCAAATTCAGTCTGAAAATCAGGGCAAGTCGCAAGCCATGAAGCTTTAAAAGCGTCTTGCAAGCTGGCTTGATGCGCAGAGAAAGACGTATTGTCATCACAGCCCACCACAAAATTATGCGGAATCGCTTCGTCGCCGTGCACATCGAGGAAGGCATCGATACCGGTTTCTAGCATCATCTGGCGCACAAGGAATACTTCTGGGCTGCGCTCCATCGTTGGCGTTGCCCATTCTCGGTTCAGATTTGCACCCGCGGAATTAGTGCGCAAATTACCGCGCACGCTGCCGTCCGGATTCATATTGGGCACAATATAGAACACTGCTTTTTCTAGCAGCACACGGGCTACGCTATTTTCTGGGTCGAGCAATGTTTCTAGCAAGCCTTCAACAAACCACTCGGCCATGGTTTCACCAGGATGCTGACGCGCCGTAATCCAGATCTTTTTCTTGCCAGGCATTTCCACGCCAACGCGCAGCAAATCCATATCTCGGCCATCCAGCGTACTGCCTAAATGCACCAACTCGCACAGCGGGCTTGCTTCAACGGCCTCACCAATCAAGCGCATATGGCGCTCCCATGAGTAAGGCTCGAAATAAGCGTAGAACACCGATTCACGCTCTGGGCGGTGATGGATACGCAAAATTTGACCATCGTAATCACTGGCCACGCGGAACCAGTTTTCGGTGTCGTAGCTGGCTACGGCATTGTAATCAGGCCAACCATCTGGATAAGCGCTGCTAGCCGCATTATCAAAATGAATCACACAGTCTTGATCTTTAGCGCCAAGCAGACGGAAGTGAAACCACTGGCTAAATGGCGAAGCGTTATCGCTGCGGATCTTTAAATGGATATTCTGAGCATCAGCAAGGCTGACAACTTCAATAGCGCCAGAATCAAACTGGCTGGAGATTTTTAGCATGATGCAATCCTGAATTAGAAAATATTGAAGCTAAATAAAGATTAACTGCCTGTTGCTTCAAACGGATAGACCAAGCTCAGCCCGGCTCTGGCTGCGTCCATCATGGCAATCATGGCTCTTGAGTGAGCGTAAGGCATTAGCGGGCTTTCACTTTGGCCTGTGGTCAATAAATGGCAAAAATGGGCGGTTTCATATTGCAGGCCCGAGCCCACAGGTGGCGCTTCCAGCCTGACTTTGCGGCCATCTTTATAAAAAATGGTCGCGGTAGTCGGGTTCCACCACCTTTCATCCAACACCACATGCCCATCCGGGCCAGCCAGCATCGCCTCGCCCGATCCGGCCAAATCCAGACCACAGTAAAGTTGGCTGATTCCGCCGCTGTGCTGACTATTGATGCTGGCAAAAGTATCCACACCACCATTAAGCCGCCCCAAAGCCTGCACATTCTGCACGCCACCCAGCCAATCCACCGCTAAAAACGCGCCATAAATACCGATATCCAGCAGGCCACCACCCGCCATTTCGGGCTTTAGCACGGCGTGATCTGGCGCTACATTCGGATTGGCAAAGCCGCAACGCACAAAAGCAATCGGGCCGATTGGGTCGATCAATAAGTGCTCACGCAGCGCCTGATACAGCGGATAAAACCCCGGCTTCATTGCTTCCATAAATAATTGGCCGGTTTGAGTCGCCACGTCCAGCACACGTTCCAGCTCGGCAAGGCTGGTGGCCGCAGGCTTCTCACACAGTACCGCCTTACCCGCTTTCATCGCTGCAATGCTGTACTCAGCATGGCTGGTATGGGGCGTGGCGATATACACCGCGTCGATATCGCTGGTGAGCAAATCATCTACGCTTTGATGCACCACCCCGCCATACTGATCAGCAAAAGCGGCTGCCTTAGCCTGATTGCGGTTCCACACAGCAGCAAGCTGGGCCTGGCTCGGAATTAAAGCCAAGCCCTGAGCAAAGCGATTAGCGATATGACCAGTGCCGATAATCCCAAAACGAATAGTCATTGAGTGCCTTTGTAATCAGGATAAAAGCCTTAAACCTATAGACACAGAGAATAAGGGAGAACACAGAGCACAGAGCACACTGACAAGCATTGAATCATCGTAGGGCGGGTGCAACCCGCCATTTTTCGTATTTCATCGTAAAGCTCGGCGGGTTTCACCCGCCCTACGAATAACGCTTCACTTATGTTGACAGTGATTGTGTGCTTACTAGCCCCGGTGCCCACAGAACGTTTAGATTTAAACTTTATTAAACCGCACCAAAGCCAAGCTGCCTAATAGATTAGGTAAGAATTCTACTTTTTCACCCTGATTTAATACCAATTGATGATCTATTTTTAAGCCTAATTTATTCAATAATTTAGCAAAATCATTCACGGTGCAAAAATGGATATTGGGCGTGTTATACCACTCAAAAGGAATCGTTTCTGATACCGGCATACGGCCCATTAAGATTTGCCAGCGGTTTTCCCAAAAGCCAAAATTAGGAAAGGTCACGATGCCGGTTTTACCGACTCTCAGCATTTCCTGCAAAATACCTTCAATATTGTGCATGGCCTGAATCGTGAGTGAGAGCACCACATAATCAAAGGAATGGTCTTCAAAAGTAGATAAGCCACTTTCCATATCGCTTTGAATCACATTCACGCCATTAGCCACGCAGCCTACTACACCATTCACATCGATTTCGACGCCATAGCCGCTGACTTCTTTTTTGGCCGCCAGCCAAGCCAGCAATTCGCCATCGCCACAGCCTAAATCCAATACTCTAGATTGTGGGGGAATCCAATCGGCAATATATTGCAAATCAGGGCGTAAAGTTTTTAACTCGCTCATTGAGTAATCTCCTTAGCGATCCGCTGCATATAGTTGCTTATAGCTTCGTGATAAGGAGCGTCTTCCATAATTGTAGTGCCAAGCACTCTATTTAAATTGATCCAAGCAATCATAAAGAAATTTCCTTAGCAATCCGCAACATATAGTTCCGCATAATAGAATGATAAGGAGCGTCTTCCATTAAGAATGCATCATGGCCGTGTTCTGATTCGATTTCTGCATAAGAAACCTGGCGCTTAGCTGCAAGTAAAGCTTTTACAATTTCTTTAGAACGGGCAGGGGAGAAACGCCAATCAGTGGTAAATGAAACGACTAAAAATTGCGCCTTGGCTTCGCTTAAAGCCGCCACTAAATCATTATTATAATGACGGGCTGGATCAAAGTAATCTAGCGCCTTGGTCATCAGTAAATAGGTATTGGCATCAAAGATTTCGGCAAATTTATCGCCTTGATAGCGCAAATACGATTCGATTTCGAATTCCACTTCAAAGCCATATTTATATTCACCCGAGCGCAATAGCCGGCCAAATTTCTCGCCCATGCCATCGTCGCTTAAATAGGTGATATGCCCCAACATTCGGGCCAATCGCAGGCCACGCCGTGGCAGGGTATTGTGCTGATAATAATCGCCGCCATGAAAATCAGGATCGGTCAAAATCGCTTGGCGGGCCACATCATTAAATGCAATATTTTGCGCAGTTAATTTAGGCGCAGAGGCAATCACCAAGCAATGGCGAATTCGTTCTGGATGGGTAATGGACCAACGCAATGCTTGCATACCACCCAAGCTGCCGCCAATTACCGCTGCAAATTGGGCAATGCCTAATCGATCGGCTAAGCGCTTTTGCGTTTCTACCCAATCCCTCACCAAGACCAGCGGGAAAGCTGAACCATAGGGCAGGCCCGTGGCTGGATTAATCGACGATGGCCCGGTTGAACCATGGCAACCGCCCAGATTATTTAAACCAATAACAAAGAATTTATCGGTATCAATTGGCTTGCCCGGCCCGATCATCGTATCCCACCAGCCAGGATTTTTATCATCGACGGTATAGCGGCCAGCCACATGATGATTACCCGATAAAGCATGGCAAACCAGAATGGCATTCGACGCATCGGCATTCAGCGTGCCATAGGTTTCATAAACCAACTCGTAATACGGCAGGATAGCGCCGGAAGATAAAGTAATTGGCTCGTCAAAAACCGCTTTTTGAGCGGTGACTAAACCAACGCTGCGAGGTAGCTGCATTGTTTTTCCCAAGTCTAAAAAGCTCAAACTAAACCCAAACCATAAATCTTCAACACGGAGCACACGGAGAAAGGAAAAAGTGAAAAAATATATAAATCTCTCTAAAGGTTTTCTCCGTGAAACTCCGTGTTCTCTGTGTACTCCGTGGTTTAAGATTTGGGTTTTAAGCCCTATTTATTCAATTGTGCTAATTGCGCCCGCTCTGCGTCAGACCATTTATCTTCCAGACCAATAAGCTGGTCTCTGTCCGCAAAAGGTGGGTAACCCGCTTTCATGGTCAGGCGAATATAGTGGTGAATAAATACGTCTAGGCAAACATGCATAGCGCGCATATCGCCAACCTCTTGTTCACGCTTTTTAGTGCGTAAATATAAATCAAAATCGGCGGCCTGAATGCGCTCATCCCACACGCCAATTTTAGCTAGAGCACTACGGGCTATCATCACCGTATTGCCCACAAAACCTTCTTTAACTTGATGCTTAAATCGCGTTTGCCGATCAAGGCAAAAACCTTCCCAATTGCGATACATCAGCTTATGCATCCAGCTGAGCGTGGTGCGATTAAAACCAAATAAGCCAAGGAAATTTTTAATTTTTTGCCAGCGATGCTTCAGTTTTTTCGTGGCTTGAGCATTTTCAATTTGCTCAATTCCGCAAACCGTAGCTACCTCTAAGCCATTCGCGGTCATCGATTCAATCAGTTTAATATCCCACAGGGGGGATACGATAATGTCATTATTCAGAAAAGCGAGCCAGTCATATTTTGCAATGGCAATCCCCTGATTCTGGCTGTGTGGATAGGCGTAATTAGCGTGATTACGAATCACCGTTGCGCCCACCGAATCAAAAAACTCCGCGCTGCCATCATTCGAGCCATTATCAATAATAATCAGCTCAAAGGGGTGATGGGTATAGCCCTGCAGGTTTTCCCAGAATAATTGATTCACTGCCAATTGATTATGGATGGCTGTAATAATGCTAATCATAAAGAAACCTTATACTGAAAACTAGAACCTGCCAACAAGGCACAAGCCAATAGCACATAGGCTAGGCCCGTAATATTATCGGTGAAAAAGGAATTGGCTAAAGTCGATATCCCGTAAGAGCAAACTAAAACCGAGCCTAACCAGCGCTCAGCCGAAATGGTATTCCATGCTTGTTTTGCTGTGGCAAGTAAAACTAAAACCAAGGACAACACCCCCACAATACCCAGCTCTACACCCAGCCATAAATAATCATTATGCGGATTAGCAAAAGAGCGGCGCAGTTCTGAATCGCCGGCATTTTTTAAATAATTCTGCTTATAGCTGCCGGTACCGTGCCCTAAAATTGGCGCTTCTTTAATTAAATCTTTAGCCACTTTATGGAAAAATAATCTCAAGCCCACCGAGGTATCAATATCGCCTTTATCGTAGCTTTGCACATCGCTTTGCACGGTGCTCATACTCGTGCGCAATGAACTAGATCCTAAATAAAGTAAGGGGCCCATTACCGCAGCAGCAATTAGCGCAATCAAAAAACCGCGCTTGCCCTGCCATAGCACCACTAATAAACCTAAAAGCAAGAGCAACAATACTTGCGCCGTGCGCCCTTTCACCATAAAGAAAACATCAAAAATACACAGGGTAATGGTGATTGCCGCTGGCCAGCGCCATTGCTTAGGCAGGCGCCCTGCCATCCAATACGCGGCAATACCGCAGGCAAGGAAACTCACAAAGGTGCTGTGATAGGTATGGGTTCTAAAAACGGAGTAATCGCCAATTGCACCTTGAATAATAGGCGTGCCACTCAAGCCACTGCCAATAGAGAGCACAAGAGTCATTATCGCCCCAAGGCCAAAACCCGCTAATAAATACTGGCGAACCGGGGCCAAGGTACATAGCGCAAAAAACAAAGGTGCTAATAAATAGGCGCGCATTTTAAGCAACATGCCAAGCGCATCGTTAATTGATGCATCAGTCCAGAATACGCCCAATACAAAGAGCGAATACATCAAAAGGCAGGCCTGAATCAAAGGCTGGCGTAATGCATTAGCAATATGCTGGTGGATTTCTGCCGTGAAAATCGCGAATAAAACCAATACCCCCGCGCTGATATTTTGCATAGCGGTTGAAACAGGAATAGCAAACCCTGCCAGAAAAGAAAACCAAAGCAGAGGCTGCCGAGCGATATTTAAATTCATGCCACCACCAGACAATAATGTTTTTTAGTTAAATCGCGGCCCAGTAGTTTTTCTACTTTCATTTGCCAGCGATGACGCTTTTCACGCTTAGATAAACGATATTGCGGATCCGCCGTGAATACTAATTCGGCATAATCCTGAAACCAAGGCTGCACAATAGCCGGATGCGTACCATTAAAAGGCTGCAAAATACTGGCATCAATCTGGCTGTAATCATGCGCCTTTGGTGTGTGATTCCAATAGCGAGAAACCTGACGGATCTTTTCGTTCATTTTTTCGCTGGATCGCACATGGCCATAATGGTAAATCGGGCAGCCCACTAAAGCCGCATTAGGATAGCGGCCACGTTTATTCTGATGCATTACCACCCAGAACAAACCATCAGGGGCCCAGCTGCGAATGGTGTTTCTAATAATTCGAGGGGCGCGGCGATACCAAGCAGGGCTTTTTGCTACTAAATCCGGGCAACCATAAAAATGGTGATAATCAAATACCAGTGCTTCAACTTCGCTATTGGCTAAATGCTTTTCCATTGCGGCACGAATCTTGGGCGCATCTTCTTCATGAATGATTTCATCGCCTTCCAGATAAAACGCCCAATCGCCACTGCAATTAAACTGAGCAATCATTTTTTGCTGGGCATAAACATAACCACGGTCTTTCATATCCTCATTCCAGGTGGTTTCAATCACCCGAATCCGTGCATCGCCAATGGCTCGCACGCGCTCCAAAGTATCGTCATCGCTTTTACCCACTGCCACGACCACTTCATCGCAAACGCTGAGTAAGCTTTTTAAACTTTCAATATAGGGATAGCCAAGCAGAGTGCCATTGCGTAGGAAGGTAAAGCCGCTAACTTTCATAGGGAATCCGTAAAATGCAAGCTTGCAAGTAGCTAGCCAATCGCGAGATTATAGCAGCCTCAATACAGCTATCTCGCGTCTACACGCTTGCAAAACATGTTAAAAATAAGTGGTCTGATTATTACATTTAATGAAGCACACAATATCGTTGCATGCCTGCGCTCTATGAAACAGGTTTGCGATGACATTGTGGTGGTCGATTCTTGCAGTAGTGATAACACCGTAGAATTAGCGAGGCAAGAAGGTGCAACAGTCATTTCGCAGCCCTTCTTGGGCGATGGACCGCAGCGCAGTGTGGGTTTGCCGCATTGCCGCCACGATTGGGTGCTGAATTTAGACGCCGATGAGCGCTTAGAAGACGATTTAGTCGCTTATTTAAAAAATACTGATTTAAGCCAGCAAAATGTCAGCGCCATTGAAACGCGCCGCCGCAATTATATCGGCAATCAGACCACCCGCTTTGCTGGGCAATATCCGGATTATGTACGGCGCATATTTAATAAAACGCAGGCGGATTTTTCACCTGTCGCTGCACACACTAAAATTCAAAGCAATTCATTAAAAAAAATACCCGCGCATATTACCCATTATTCTTATAAAGATTATCCGGATATCTTTAAGCGGGCCTGCCTCTACGGCACTTGGCAGGCACAAACCATCGCTAAAACCAATAAAAAAATCGGCCCGCTCACACCAGGCTTTCATTGCCTGTTTTCATTTTTAAAACATTATGTGATTAAGCTAGGCTTTCTGGCGGGGCACGATGGATTAGCAATCTCGCTAGGCAAAGCCATCGCCTCCTACATCAAATACGCCCATGCAATTGAACTACGTCGTGCACGCGAAAAAAATCTGTAGGCACAGAGCACATTAAGGACACGGAGAACACAGAGAAAACCAAGCAAACAAAACCTAAAAGAAGTCCTGATTGATCCCGTTTCGTCATTCCCGTGCAGATTGAAATCCAGCATTTTTACTGGATCCCCGACAAAAATATTCGGGGATGACGGTCTAATCAAAGCACCCTTAACTTCATTTTCATTCTTTCTTCGTGTTCTGCTTTTAAACTCTGCGTTCTCTGTGTCTACAGACCTTAGGTTTTTAAATCATCGCGGCCAAAATGGCAGCCTCTACCGCCGCCCAATCGGGCACGGTGTCGCTGCTGACTATCACTTCAAAACGTGAATCCCGGCGATAAGCCGTGGTGGTAGCGCCCGGCATGCCGTCTACCCAATCGAATCGATACCAGTCTCGCTCGGTGTGAAACACACCTTTCGCGCGGGATAAACCCGCTAAGCCCAAGCTTTGTGGGCTCGATAGTGCATCAAATAAATCGGCGAGTTTGGCGCTAAAAAAGAGTGTTTCTGGGGCAAAAATCCAGCCGCAGCTGTGCGAGCCTAAGGCGGAGTGGGATTTTTTAATCGGCCAGACCAAGTCTTCATCCACTTTTGCAGCGGGTTTAACGCGTTTACGCAGATTATTGCTATGCAAATTAGGTATGCTGGTGACTGGCCAGCGCTCTGGATGCAGCTCTAAATCAAGCAAAGCAGGGTCGAACTCGCCTTGTACGGCTTGGATAATGGCGAGCTTGGGCGGGAACATCGCTTCTGCCATTTTCCACGCTGCAGCCATTTGATCCACATCGGCCAGATCGACCTTACTCAGCACAATCACATCGGCCAATTGCAGCTGATCGCGCCATGTTTCATGGCTGGTATAGCGGCTGTCTTGCAAGTGCCGCGCATCAAGCAACGTCAGCACCGCTCGCACATCTAGGGCTGCGGCCAGAAATGGATCGCGCAGTAAATCAATAATACCTGCCGGATGGCCCAAACCAGATGGCTCGATCAGCAGGCGATCAGGGCGCTTACCTTTGAGTAATTTAGTCAGCGTCACGCGCAGCATGGGGCTGGTGGTGCAGCAGATACAACCGCCAGGCACTTCGGCAACTTGTATATCTCCAACCGGCAAACCATCCCCCGCAACCGACAGGCTGGCCCCATCGATGCCCACTTCACCAAACTCATTCACCACCACCGCCCAGTATTCATCCTGTGGCTTAGTGGCAAGCAGCTTCATCATGGCCGTGGTCTTGCCCACGCCTAAAAAACCACTGATTAGATTGACCGGAGTGCGATTCATAAATACTCATTATTGCTAAAGCAAAAAAAATAGAACTTCTGTAGACCCAGAGAAAAAGGAAGAACACAGAGCACACAGAGAAACTAAAGATATGGCTCCAAATAAATCTCAATATGGCAAGCCGTCATCCCCTAGCGTTTTTACCGAGGATCCAGCAGCGCCGCTAGCAGCCTGTCGGACTTAAGCGATCGTAGCGAGGGAAAGACCGGTTTGAGACAGATTTCGCGGGTTTTTAAGGCGAATAGCTGGCTATTCAACGAGAAAATGCGTGAAATATGGCCAAATCCGGCTTTTCCGTAGTAGATCAGTCTTAAGTCCGACAGGCTGCTAGATTCCCGATAAAAGCATTCGGGAATGACGCAGTAGTTCGGCATCGACGGTGAGACTGCATAAAATTGTTTTCTCCGTGGTCTTTGTGTCCTCTCTTTAGCTCTGTGTCTACAGGCTTTTTTTAGTCTGGCTTAGGTTTATTTGGCCTTTGCACACCCGCATGCAGAGCTTGCATCGCCCCGCCCATGTCCCCTGCCAGCATTTTAGGTAGCACGTGATGGGCTTTGATAAACACATCCATGATGCCTTCGAATTCTTCTTTACGCGGCGGCTTCAAGACAAAATTAGCCACTTCGGCCTTATTACCCGGATGGCCGATGCCCACGCGTAAGCGCCAGAAATCAGGTGTTCCCAAGTGGGCTTGAATATCTTTTAAGCCATTATGCCCGCCATTCCCACCGCCCTGCTTCAGCTTGATCTGCCCTGCGGGAATATCTAGCTCATCGTGCACCACCAGAATTTCTGCGGGCAAGATTTTATAAAACTGCGCCAGCGCCACCACGGATAAGCCACTGCGGTTCATAAAAGTTTGCGGCTCTAGCAGCCACACATCGCTGCCATGCAGGCGGGCTTTAGCAGCTAGGCCGTGGAATTTATTATCGTGGCGCAAAGAGACATTGGCATCTTTGGCTAATTCATCCACCCACCAAAACCCTGCATTATGGCGGGTTTGCGCGTAGTCGCTACCGGGATTGCCCAGCCCTACGATCAGTTTAATTTGCGGCATAGTCTTTCAAAAGCAGGCGAAAAGGGCTACATGATACCCTAGGTCAATCATCCATTAGCCTTAAGAACGATTCCGTTCCAGTATCAAGGCATAAAAATATAGACATAAAAAAACCCGCCGCAGCGGGTTTTTTTAAAGTACTTAAAACTTAAACAGCTTTTGCGCCGTTCAGGTTTACGATACCCAAGTCTTTACCAGAAGCCAACGATACCAATTCGATACCATCAGCCAGCTTGATGTCAGACAAGTGAACCGAAGTCTTCATTGCAGACAAGTCAGCAAGGTCAACAGTTACGAATTCTGGCAGCTTAGAAGCTACGCAACGAATCATTACTTCGTTCAATACTGTGCTGATTGTACCGCCTTGCAGCTTAACGCCCAGACAAGCATCGCCGTTGATGAAGTGCAATGGCACTTTCAATTCAACAACAGTTGCTTCATTTACGCGTTGTAAATCAACGTGCAGAACCAATTGCTTGAATGGGTGGTATTGAACAGCGCGAACCAGAACTTGCTCAGAAGCAGCACCTTCAATGTTCAGCTTGATCAAAGCAGTGTGGAACGCTTCTTTTTGCAGAGCGTAGTACATGCTGTTGTGATCAAGTGTTACGGCTACAGGAGCTACATCGCCACCGTAAACGATTGCTGGCAAACGACCATCGCGACGCTGGCGGCGGCTCGCACCCGTACCTTGCGCATCACGTGCTACTGCATTGATTTCAAATGTCATGATAAAACTCCATACGCACCGAAGTGCATTTTAATAAGCACCGTCCGCGACCAGACAGTGCAACAGAAAACCCAGATAAAATATCTGGGTTTTGAATTCTTAAGCCGATTTAATCGACAAACAATGAAGAAACAGACTCATCGTTATTAATGCGACGCATCGTTTCAGCCAAGAGGCCAGCAATCGATACTACGCGAACGCGGCCGCTATCTTGCGCTGCTTGGCTTACTGGAATGGTGTCAGTCACAACCACTTCATCTAAGTCAGATTGCATGATGCGCTCAACCGCGGCACCAGAAAATACCGCGTGAGTGGCATAAGCCAATACGCGCTTAGCACCGTGTTGCTTCAACGCTTGCGCGGCTTTGCACAGGGTGTTGGCGGTATCGATCATGTCATCGATAATCACACAGGTACGATCTTTTACATCACCGATAATGTGCATGACTTCGGCAACGCCAGCCTTAGGACGGCGTTTATCGATAATCGCCATATCCACACCTAATTGCTTAGCCATAGCGCGGGCACGCAATACGCCGCCTACGTCTGGGCTAACAACCATTAGGTTTTCGTAGCGTTTTTCGCGGATATCCGACAGTAAAACAGGGGTCGAGTAGATGTTATCTACAGGGATATCGAAGAAGCCTTGGATTTGATCAGCGTGTACATCTACCGTCAGTACGCGATCTACGCCCGCAACGGTCAGCATATTTGCAACCACTTTGGCGGAGATAGGTACACGAGCGGAGCGTGGGCGGCGATCTTGACGGGAATACCCAAGGTAGGGAATTGCTGCAGTAATGCGGCCAGCCGATGCGCGTTTCAGCGAATCAACCATTAACATCACTTCCATCAGATTATCGTTGGTCGGGACACAAGTGGACTGCAAAACGAAAACATCGCGACCGCGAACGTTTTCTAGCAGCTCAACGGTCACTTCACCGTCCGAGAATCGACCAACCGTGGCACGGCCAATCGAGATGTCCAGGTGATTAACTACGCTATCAGCAAGTTTCGGGTTAGCGTTACCAGTGAACACCATGAGACTATCGTAAGCCATTTCTGTATTCCAGAAGGACGAAAAGCGCGTAATTTTTAAATTACACGCTTTTCTATTCGAATGATGGCAGGGGAAGAAGGATTCGAACCTTCGCATGTCGGAATCAAAATCCGATGCCTTAACCAACTTGGCGACTCCCCTAATGAAACTGCCCGCAACTACTCGGCAAATTCATGTAATGGATGCTTACTTAATGACCTAGCAACAAATCCGATCATATTTTTTGGCAGGTCGTATATTACACTGTTTGCTTCGTTGGGAGAAGAAAAACTTGCAAAAACACAACTACCTGAGCCAGTCATTCTTGCGTTTGCATACTGGCTAAGCCACGTAATACTTTCAGCTATCTTTGGATGACTTTTACAGGCCACCGCTTCCAGATCGTTTTGGGTGACGGCGCTACTGAGGAGCGGAACTGTAATCGGCGGAGTATTTCTTGTCAAGCTTGGATCGCGAAAAATCTGCGGCGTGGAAACATGCACTGCTGGATGCAAGATCACAAAATAGGTGTCTGGCGTGGCAACTGGCGTCATTATTTCGCCAATCCCTTCAACAAAAGCCGACTCGCCAAAAATAAAAAACGGCACATCTGCCCCCAAACTTAAACCTAGCGCCATCAGTTTGCTGCGTGGCAAATTAAGCTGCCACAGGCGGTTGAGCACCAACATCACGGTAGCAGCATCAGAGCTACCGCCACCAACCCCTCCCCCCATTGGTAGGCGCTTATCTACTCGGATATCCACACCAAGCTTGCAACCCGTGGCTTGCTGCAGCAAACGGGCAGCACGCACGGTGAGATCCGTCTCGGCAGGAACACCTGGCAAAGGATTGTGATGCCTCACCTCTCCACTTGTATTCACCCGCAAACTAATCGTATCGTTTAAATCAATTAGCTGAAAAACAGACTGCAGCAGATGATAGCCATCAGGGCGACGACCAACAATATGTAAGAAAAGATTGAGCTTAGCTGGAGCAGGAAAATCTTGCCAGACGCTATTTATGCTTAGGGATTCCATTGCCATTCTGATATCACTACTTTAATTTCAAGATCGTCACGACTTAGCATCAGCCTATGCGGCAAGCTAGGCTGGCCACGATAATCTGTGCTCTCAATACGCCAGCCTGCTTGCTCAAGCAGTTGGCCGTTTTCAATTTTGCTTTGGTGGCTTACGCTATCTGGATCGGCCTCGCCACGCAACCACCAGCGCAGGCCAGACACCGGCAGGGGCCAGCCCAGCGCTTCTTTGATCAACTCATCGGGGGATGCGGCCTTAATGACACGCTGATTAGCATCCTTAAAGCTCGCTAAACCAGGGCTAAATCGCAGCTCTGCCGCGGTTTGCCCTAGTGGGCCTGATAAAGATAACTCGCTTTGCTCACCAAGCTGATGCCAATCAAACTGCGCATAATGCCTTTCATTTGCCACTTTTAAGGCCACTCGGCCACTGGCAGAATAACCTGAACGGCTCACAGGGGGCGTACTTGCACAGCCAACTAAAAACAATACCGCGATTAACCATAAACGCATTAATGAATCCCTAAGCGCTGAATGGTTTCAAGCAAAGTTTCGTTCTTAGCATCAATCAAAACCGCAGCATCTATAAGTTTTTTAGCCTCTGTCTTTTCACCCAGCTGCCACAATACCTCGGCCAGATGCGCAGCCACGTCAGGTTCAGCAAGCTTGCTATACGCACGTTTCAGCAAAGTACTGGCTTCCTGCAGCCTGCCCTGTTTATACCGCAGCCAACCTAGGCTATCCAAAATCACGGGGCTATCCGGCTCTAGCGCAATGGCTTGCTCTAACAGTACCTCTGCCTCGCTTAATTTAGTGGTGCGTGTCAGCAGGGTGTAGCCAAGCGCATTCATTCCCTGTGCATTAGCTGGCATAAGCTCTACATACTTACGCAAATCGCTTTCTGCTAAGGCGTAATCACCTTGCATATCTGCAAGTAGTGCGCGGTCATAAACCAGATCTGTAGACTGTGGATAAGTCACTAGGCCCTTGCTAAGAATTTCAACGCCTTTTTTATAGTTGCGTGCCTCACGGTACAGTTGCGCTTCCATTTGGATACGCTCTACTTTTGCTTGCTCGGTATCACTAGGCAGAGCCGCAATAGCCTTACGTGCTTCTTCTGTGCGCCCTAAACGCGCCAAAACACGCGGCAGACGTTTTTTAGCTGAGGCGGCAAAATCTCCGCCCACTTGGCTATACCAACTTAAGGCTTCATCAAAACGATAGCGCTCTTCAGAAATCTGCCCTAGGTAGTAACGCAAATTATCCACATTGCGTGGGTTTTGTTTGATTGCGGCGCTGAGATTGCTATACGCCATATCAAAATCACGCTGCTGCAGTGCAATTAAGCCGGAGCCAATCAATGCATCCAGATTATTGCCTTGTAGCTTTAAAATTTCTTGGTAACCCTGTAATGCCTCAGGCAAGCGCTGGGCCGCAACCAGCTGACGCGCTAGGCTATTTCTTAACGTTAAAGACATTGGATTGTCTTTGATGGTTTTTTCTAGGAATTCAACACTGGCCGCTGGCGATTGATTAGCCAATAGCTGCGCCTTGTACTGAATGGCGGTTTCCCAGTTTGGCCTTGCTGCAAGCGCAATACTTAACTCCGCCAGCGCATCATTAAACCGCTCTTGATTAGCCATTGCCACAGCACGGGCAAAATGTGCCTCAGGAAGCTGTGGATACTTTTGGGTTAGCTCATCAGTAAGCTTCCATGCCACTTTTCTGTCGGTGGTCTTATCCCAGAGCAAATGCATTTGCATAAAAAATGATGCGGCGTCTTCTGGCTTTGCCGCCAGCAGTGCCTCGATATGCGGCTTGGCATCTTCAATTCGATCAGCGCGAATCAAAAGAGTGAGCAAAATTTGCCGAGCACCCACAGAGTTTGGCGCAGCCGCTATCCATTGCTGAGCGGTTTCTTGTGCTAAACCCAGCTGCCCTGCCCCTACGGCCACTTCGGTTGCGCGGCGGGCCACACGAGGGTCATGGGTACGATTAGCCAGATCATGCCAAGTTTGCGCAGAGAGCGCTGTACGGCCTCGCTGTAATGAAACCTCCGCAACCAAAAAGCGCAGCAATAAATCATTGGTCAGCGGCATACGTGATAACGTTTCTGGCGCAAAGCTTTCATCCCGAACAGTCTCGGTTTCTGCCACCACTTCTGCTGGTTCGTTAGCTGCAGTGCTTGATGTAGAAACAGGCACAGCGGCGCATCCGCCCAAAAACAGGCCGCTAATAAGCAAGCATAGAGCTGAGTGTTTAAAAGTGGTGAGTCTGAATGGGACGGGCATGGCACAATCCAGTAACGTCATTAATCGTTCCATATTAACTCGGATATTTCAGATAGTAATAGCTCGTCTTACGCTTACTGATTTTAAAAACACAATGTAAGCCTAGCTCCTCAACAAGGCTAGCAGAATTAGTTAAAGCTTATTTCCCTTACAAAACAGGACATTGCATCAATATTTATTGGTAAATTGCCCATGTATTCACCATCAATAGGCCGCGTTTAACGCAAGTACAACACCGCTAATAGGAAGAAAAAGTGCCAGAATTACCTGAAGTAGAAACCACAAAACGCGGCATTTCTCCCCATATAGAAGGGCAAAGCATTAGCGAAGTCATTATTCGTCAAGCAAGGCTGCGCTGGCCTATTCCGGCCGATTTAGCTCAAACACTGGTGGGGCGAAAAGTACTCAGCGTTACGCGGCGGGCCAAATATTTGCTACTCAGCTTTGAGCATGGCACCTTACTCATTCACTTGGGCATGTCAGGTAATTTACGCGTATTAACCGAAGCCTTCCCCGCTGAAAAACACGATCATTTTGATTTAGTGCTCGCAAATAGCACACGGCTACGCTATCGAGATCCACGCCGTTTTGGCGCATGCCTATGGCAGCCAATAGAAAATGGCCCCCATCCTTTATTGCTACAACTCGGCCCAGAACCCTTATCGGATCAATTTAATGCCGACTATCTACTATTGGCCAACTCTAATCGGAAAATAGCCATTAAACTCGCCATTATGGATAACCATACAGTAGTAGGAGTGGGGAATATCTATGCGGCAGAATCGCTTTTTAGAGCAAAAATCAACCCACAAAGAGCCGCAAATAGCCTGAGTTTGCAAGAAGCAGCGCAACTAGTTATTGCGATAAAAGCCACTCTCAACGATGCAATTACTGCGGGGGGCAGTACGCTAAAAGATTATGTAGATAGTGATGGTAAGGCGGGATATTTTCAGCTTAGTGCCTTTGTTTACGCCCGAGCGGGCATGCCATGCAGAATATGTAGCGGTGAAATTAAGCAAATACGCCAAGGCCAACGCAGCACCTTTTACTGCCCCCAATGCCAAATTTAATTGATATATTCCTATATTTTGAATCAGCAGCAAGCTAAGTCAGTAAGTATGTTAGTAATCGCTTATTACTAAAATGATATTTATGCGATAAAGTACTGAAAAATATGTAGTAAAAGACTATTTTTAAAATTAAATTATTCACCTCAAATCAATAACTGAATGTTAAGCAGAGCATAAAAATGGTCTCCACCAAATCTAGGGAAACCACAAATACAGTAGAGTGCAGCTTTCAGCTGCCCAATATTAAACAGAGCGCAGCAAGCAACACCCCTACATAGATGCTCATCAATTTAGCTTTAAAAGTATGTTCGTGATTTTATGGGGCAAAACGTCAGTGAATACCCCAACCATAATTGATACTAAATCTTGGCGCAGTAAATAGAGAGATCGCAATGAGCACTGATTACCTACATCAGCATGACTTGGCCGTAAATGACCCAAGTGGCAATGACCGTCTTGTGGGAGATTTTCAAGCCTACAGCAATTGGCGAGCCCAGCTCACCCAAACGATTAGCCAGCTATCACGCTGGCTCAACGAGCAAGATTTAGAAGACGCACAAAATGGCTTACGCATTTCTCAGCTGCTCGAGAAACTACGCGAAGATAAACTTAATATCGCCTTTGTCGCCGAGTTTTCTCGTGGCAAATCAGAGCTTATCAATGCGATTTTCTTTGCCAACTATGGCAAGCGGATTCTACCCTCCTCCGCTGGCCGCACTACCATGTGCCCCACCGAGTTACTCTACGATGCATCGCGCGTGCCTTCCATTCAGCTTTTGCCGATTGAAACCCGTGCCGAAAACGTGACCACTAGCGAATACCGCCGCTACCCAGAAGAATGGCGAACCATTGAGTTGGATATCAACAATTCCGACGCCATGCTCGAAGCCTTTCGCCATGTAGGCCTAACTCGGCGTGCTCCGGCAGAAGAAGCCACCCGCTACGGCCTATATAATAGCGATGATCCTGATCAACTGATTGCCGTAGATGCCGCAGGCACGATTGAGATTCCTTGCTGGCGTCATGCGGTGATCAACTTCCCGCATCCGCTGCTTAAACAAGGCTTGGTGATTTTAGATACACCAGGGCTAAACGCCATTGGTACCGAGCCAGAACTAACGCTGAATTTACTGCCTAACGCCCACGCCATTTTGTTTATTTTGGCGGCCGATACGGGCGTAACGCGCTCTGATATTGATATTTGGCGCACCCACATTGGTAAAGGCAGCAATCGTGGCCGCTTAGCGGTGCTGAATAAAATCGATAGCATGTGGGATGAATTAAAAACCCCAGAGCAAATTGAAGCAGAAATCAACCACCAAATCGCCACCACCGCCGAGCTATTAGGCGTACCAGCGCAACACGTTTACCCGATTTCGGCACAAAAAGCCCTCGTTGCCAAGGTCAATCACGATGTCGATTTACTCGCCCGCTCGCGCCTTACCATCTTAGAAGAAGCGCTCTCTAACGAGCTACTGCCTTCTAAGCAAGATATCGTGCGCGATAGCACCATGACCGAGATCGAAGACATCGTGCAAGGCACTCGCACAATTTTGTCTGCAAGACGAGATGGTGTACTGGAGCAATTAGTCGAGCTATCTAAACTGCATGGCAAGAATCAAGACGTAGTCGGGCAAATGATGGATAAAGTCCAAGCCGATAAGCGCAAATTTGAACAGGGCCTCGTGCGCTTTCAAGCCCTGCGTAGCATCTTTAGCCAACAAACCAATAGCCTGCTTACCTTACTGAGTATTGATGCGCTGAAAGGAAATATTGAAGTTGTGCGCGGCCAAATGGAGCACAGCAAGTTCTCGTTTGGTGAAGGTGGCTTACGCGCCATCATGGATCATTTTTTTAAAGACGTGAACGGCAATATCAGTAAATCTGCCGAACAAGTTACCGAAATTCAAGCCATGATGGCAGCGATGTACAAAAAATTTAGCGAAGAGCACGGCTTAGGCAGCGTCACCCCACCGCCCTTTTCTACTTTGAAATACCACAAAGAAATTTCTCGGCTAGAAAAAGCCTTCCGTGAACATTTCAACACCATTAGTACCCTGCTAACCACTAGCAAGGGCCAGCTTTCGCATAAATTCTTTGAAACCGTCGCCAGTCGCGTGCTGTATGTATTTGAAGTAGCCAACCGCGATATCGAAAACTGGCTAAAAGCTGTGATGGCACCAATGGAAACGCAGGTGCGTGAGCATCAACTGCAGCTGCGCCGCCGCCTAGAAAGCATCAAGCGCATCCACAAAGCCACCGATACCTTAGACAGCCGTATCGAAGAGCTAGAAGAAATGGACAGGCAACTCGCACTACAACTCGCCGATCTAGACTCACGTTTACGCAGCATTTATGCCGCACTCAACGAGGATATTTTCGAAGCTAAAGCAGCATAATGCTTCAACTGCAGAGTGGTTTAGGCGGTTTTTAAGCAAGATTTACTTGGCTGACTGATACTTGCCACCGCTCGCCGCTCTTCTGCACTCTAAGTCCAGATAAACCTCTAACTAGCTCCGCAGGTTTTTTTCTGCAAATTAACGCCGCCTGCACTTAGGCGGCGTTCTCTTTTGGAAACGTCTATGTCTACTATTTTGCTAGAAATTTGCGCGGGATCGATCACGTCTTGTTTAGCCGCACAAGAAGGTGGCGCGCATCGGGTTGAGTTTTGCGATAATTTATTAGAAGGCGGCACCACGCCATCGTATGGGCAAATTGCGGTGGCCAGAGAGCGACTTTGGATCGGCCTGAATGTGATTATCCGCCCGCGCGGTGGCGATTTTTTATATACCGATCTGGAATACGAAGTCATGCAACGCGATATTATCGCCTGCAAAAAGCTCGGTGTAGACGGCGTAGTGATTGGCATACTGACGGCCAATGGCTATATCGACGTACCCCGCTGCAAAGCCTTGGTTGAGCTAGCTAGCCCCATGCAAGTCACCTTCCACCGCGCTTTCGACGTAGCCCAAAATCCACTAAAGGCACTTGAAGACGTAATCGCCACCGGTTGTAATCGCCTGCTCAGCAGCGGCCAAGCAGCCACGGCCTTAGAAGGCGCAGCCATGCTCAAAACGCTGCAAGCCGCCGCAGGCGAACGCCTCGTCGTGATGCCAGGCGCTGGCGTGCGCAGCAATAATATCGCCAAATTAGTCGCCACCACCGGCTGCAAAGAATTCCACACCTCGGCCCGTATGCCCTTCGCCAGCAAGATGCGTTACTGCAACCCCAATGTGCATATGGGCATCCCCGGCCAAGACGAATACGCCTTAGTAGAAACCAATGCCGAGCTAGTAAAAGAAATCATAGGCAAAGCCTCCATATAGATATAACGATTAGATCCTTCGTTTACAGCCTCGACTTCGGTAAATTCGTAAGCCTATAGCGTTGCATGGGCTTTTAGGATTTGGCACAAAATAACTTCGCGAAGTAACACCCCGTCATCCCCGAATGCTTTTATCGGGGACCCAGTAGTGCCACGGGATTCCCGCCGACCCGGAAATGACAAAAGAGTAAAATTTAATACGAGCATGTCCTTTTCAGCCGATTGTCTGACCCCATTATTTTCTGCCCGGATAAAGTATGACTACCCTCAGTGAAGCAAGGCTGACTCACCTTAAGCAACTCGAAGCAGAGTCCATCCATATTATTCGTGAAGTAGCCGCCGAATTTGATAATCCGGTCATGCTCTATTCCATCGGCAAAGATTCTGCCGTGATGCTGCATCTGGCACTCAAAGCCTTTGCGCCTGGCAAAATGCCTTTTCCGCTGATGCATGTGGATACCACATGGAAATTCGGCGAAATGATTAAATTTCGCGACAAAATGGCAGAAAAATGCGGCTTTGAGTTGATTGTTCATATCAATGAAGAAGGCGTAAAAGCAGGCATCAACCCATTTAGCTCAGGCTCGGCCAAGCATACTGACGTGATGAAAACCGAAGGCTTAAAACAGGCGCTGAATAAATATAAATTTGATGCGGCCTTTGGTGGCGCACGCCGCGATGAAGAAAAATCCCGCGCCAAAGAACGCGTGTATTCATTCCGCGATAAAAACCATCGCTGGGACCCAAAAGTACAACGCCCAGAGCTATGGAATATCTACAACTCCAAAATCGACCAAGGCGAAAGCATCCGCGTGTTTCCGCTGTCTAATTGGACAGAGCTAGATATCTGGCAATATATCTATATGGAAAACATCGATATCGTGCCGCTCTACTATGCGGACGTTCGCCCCGTAGTTGAGCGTAATGGCACCCTGATTATGGTAGATGACGACCGTATGCCGCTATTACCTGGTGAAGTACCGCAAATGAAATCGGTGCGATTTAGAACACTGGGCTGTTATCCCCTCACCGGCGCAGTGGAATCTACCGCCAAAACGCTGCCAGAAATCATCCAGGAAATGCTACTCACCACCACCAGCGAACGACAAGGCCGAATGATCGACCACGATTCATCTGGCTCGATGGAAAAGAAAAAAATGGAAGGGTATTTCTAGAAGCGGGGAGTAGGGATTGGAGAGTGGGGAGTAGACAAGGGAAAGATTTTACTCCCGACTCCCCTCCCCCGACTCCCAATAGTCCAACACCTATCCGCATGTCCTTGATACTTCCTACTACTGGAATATAAACATGTCACACCAATCTGATCTGATCGCCAGCGATATCGAAGCCTATTTAAAGCAACACGAAAACAAAGATCTGCTGCGTTTTATTACCTGTGGCAATGTGGACGACGGTAAATCCACCTTGATTGGCCGCCTACTACACGATTCAAAACTGATTTTTGAAGACCAGCTCGCCGCCATTCAAAAAGACAGCAAAAAATACAACACCACCGATCAAGAAATCGACCTAGCCCTGCTGGTAGATGGCTTGCAAGCTGAGCGCGAGCAAGGCATTACCATCGACGTGGCTTACCGCTACTTCAGCACCGATAAGCGCAAATTTATCATCGCTGATTGCCCCGGCCACGAGCAATACACCCGCAATATGTCCACCGGTGCCTCCACCTGTGATCTAGCCGTCATCCTGATCGACGCGCGTTATGGCGTGCAAACCCAGACCCGCCGTCACAGCTATATCGTCAGCCTGCTGGGCATTAAGCACGTGATTATCGCCGTGAATAAAATGGATTTAGTCGGCTTTAGCGAACAGCGCTTTAATGAAATTCGCGCCGAATATCTAACACTGGCTAAATCCTTAAATATCGCCGACATCCAATTTGTGCCGATTTCTGCACTGCGCGGCGATAATGTGGTGACACCTAGCGAGCAAGCGCCTTGGTATAGCGGCCTCACCTTTATGCAGCACCTAGAAGCCGTGCAAATCAATCGCGATAGCCGCCTAGAATCCTTCCGCCTGCCGGTGCAATACGTTAACCGCCCTAACCTCGATTTCCGTGGTTTTTGCGGCACCATCGCCGCTGGCCGCGTCTTCCCCGGTGATGAAATCATCGCCCTGCCCTCAGGCAAAACCGCCAAAGTTAAAGCGATTGTTACTTTTGAGGGCGAGCTAGTAACCGCCTTTGCCGGCCAAGCCATCACGCTGACTTTAGATCGAGAAATCGACATCAGCCGTGGCAATATGATCGTCAAAACCAGCGACGTCCCTCCGCAAATCGGCCAGTCTTTTGACGCGCATCTGGTGTGGATGAACGAAGTGCCACTCACCGTGGGCAAAGAATACGGCTTTAAACTTGCGGGCAAAAACGTCTTCGGCCGAGTCGCCCAAATCGCCCACCGTGTGGATGTAAACAGCATGGAGCATGTGAGCGCTAACGAGCTAAAACTCAATGAAATCGGCCTCTGCCGCATCATCCTCAATGCCCCCGTCGTCTTCGACACCTACGCAGATTGCAAAGGCACCGGCAGCTTTATCATCATCGATCGCCTAAGCAACGCCACTGCAGGCGCAGGCATGATAGAACAAGCCGCGGCTCATTCTGTGAGCGACGAGCAAGATGAATTAGCCAAATGGCGTGCTTTTGAAGTGGATTTAAATACACTGGTACGCAAACACTTCCCAGAATGGGGCGCGCGGGATGTGAGGGAGATTTTTAAGGGGTGATAATGGGTATGTAAAGCATCTTTGTAGATACTCTGTTCAATGTCCAGCCTTTTTAAACTAAAACTTCAGTATTTTTACAAGGCATTGCATAGAAGCGTGTGTTGTCGAATGGCTCGTTATGGGTCAGCATGCCGTGTAAGGCGTGAA